>Ga0182005_1000277_pt1 | contig 32369 bp, 14 predicted proteins | sample Sormic07211103_1_FD_123021 | JGI IMG/M metagenome (GOLD analysis project Ga0182005, IMG submission 123021) | Rhizosphere microbial communities from Sorghum bicolor, Mead, Nebraska, USA - 072115-103_1 MetaG | ecosystem: Host-associated > Plants > Roots > Rhizosphere | place: USA: Nebraska...
CCGGTATACAGGCAAGGAACGCGACGAGGAAAACGGCCTTTATTACCATGGCGCCAGGTATTGCGCCTCCTGGCTGGCGCGCTGGCTGAACCCTGATCCGAAAGGCATGGTCGACGGCAGCAATCTGTATGCCTACGCCGCCGGCAACCCGGTCACCTATGTCGACCCAACCGGCACGGAATGCGATCCGGCCATGCAGTCCTGCGTCGATCCCAGCGAACAGACCCCGCGCGAAGAAGCCGAACAACGCTGTATCCCCTCAGAGCATCCAGCCGACCAAGGGCCGCCGCCCGCCGCCGACGGCGGCAGTAGCAGCGGCAGCACCATCGGCGGCGACGGACCGGCATTGGGCGGGATGGGTTACGGCCTGATTCTGTCGGCGCCGCCCGGATTCACCCTGCAGGTCCCGAACTCCTACGACGGCGTCAAGATGTCCGCCTATCGCGAAGGAGTCTTCAATGGCGAAATCGGCAGGAATGCGGGGCGCGGCTTTTCCACCAATGCACGCAGGACGTCGCCCGGCCAGGTCGAGGCCAGGGAGATATTCGGCGACCTGATTGACGAACCCACCGACCCCGCGCCTGGCGGCCGCGGATGGGCCAAGGACCATATCATCGAATTGCAACATGACCTGACCGGAGAGCGGGGACTGTCACCGTTCGACTATCGCTGGCAGGACAGCGCGCTGAACAGCCTGGAAGGCAGCCAGAGCTGGGGCCTGCAAAGGAACAATCCGCTGCACGTGCCGGCCGGCGGCGTGGCCAGGGTCGATGCCGCGGGCCGCTGGTACAACTCGGAAGGCTATCGCTCGGGAGTCAGGGGTGTGGGAGAAGTGTTCTTGGTGATAGGAGCGATCCAGACTGCCGATCACCTGGCCGACGCCGTCGACGCCGACATCAGGGACGGCACCGGTGGCACCCAGACCGCGCGGGCGGCGGCCACCGAGGGCGGCGGCTGGGCTGGCGCCTGCTACGGCGGCGAGATCGGCGCCGAGGCCGGGCTGATGTGCGGGGAAGCTGCACCGATATGTTCGCCGATAGGTGGACTGATCATGGGCGGCATCGGCTACCACTATGGCTCGGCAGCAGTCGATAAGGCCATCGACGTCATTCCCAGCCAACAGGATGCCGAAAGCTTCGTCGGCTGGCTGGACTGGCATATCTGGGACCTGTATGGCGCAGGCACTTATCGCTAGCCTGGACAGCCCCGGCAAGACAACGTCAGGAGCAGCAGAGAAGTTACCCAATGATAGGAGTCTTTCATGTCGACCTTGATCATCATCCGCCTGCATCCCGACAAACCCGTCGCAGGAGCCGACTTCACAGCTTATCTTAGCGGGCTGACCGTCACTGCCTACGATCTCTCCACCGGCGATCCCAAGGTCGGCACCAAGGTCGGCAGCGCCAGCTACCTGGCGCCGCCGACGCCCGCGACGCCATGGCTGCCTGATCCTGCCGCGCGCATCGTCCAGCATTTCACCATGCCGCCCCTGCCGTTCCTGCCCAGCCAGGAAGCGGTAGCGACGGCGGTCATCGAAGTGACCCTGCTGCCGCCCGGCTACAAGGAATACGTATCGCCGGACCTGCGCCTCGAGATCAGCCGCGGCGGCGCCACGGTGTCCGACAAGAATTTCTATTACGACGTCGTCACCGTGCCCGGGCCGGTCCCGCCCAGCGTCGATTTTCCGCTGGCGCCGGCAAGCATCGTGGCGCTCTACCTCAAGCTGCCGCGCCCGGTTGCGTCCGGCCTGGCGTCGCTCGACCTCAACGACGACGGCAGCCTGCCGAACTACGCGGCCTTGAAGGCTGCTGTCAGCGCAGTGCTGGCGCTGGACCAGGGTCCGGTGCCGGGATTGGCTGCGCTCAGCCCGGCGCAAGCCCGCCATATTGCCTACGAAATCGTATGGGGGCCGCAGGATCCGCTGCCGGCGCCGCCGTCCAACAACGTTCCTGCTTACTGGGACGACGTCGGCGCCCTGTATTCGTCGGAGGTCAACGACGCCAGCCTGGGCAACCAGCTGGAACAGAACCGCCAGCAGTTCGAGGGCAACCTCAATAGCTATTACGCGATACACAATGCCAAGGTCGACCGGCTGGCGCGTTTCATCTATGCGCTAGGCATGGCGCTGGCCTGCGAAAACATGAGCACGGACGCGGCGTCGGCGCTGCTGCAGTTCCCAGTCAATCCGGGAACCATCGGGCTGCAGACCACCATCGGTTCTGCGTCGGTGGTGCTGGTCGACAGCGGCGGCGGCGGTGGCCCGCTGGTGCCGCCGTTCCTGGTGCCGGCCGAGTATTTCTATGTCCTCGGCGCCCAGCTGCCGGTGCAGATGACTGCCAGCCAGCGGTTCCTGATGGCGGTGCGCGACAACCAGGAACGCCTGCTGCCGATCCTGACCGCCGCCGTCGACGACGGCACCCTGGCGCCGCTGCCGGCCATCAATCCGGCGCAAGCGGTGCGCCGCCTGAGCGCATTGACCCCGGCCTCCGACAGCGTGGCGCCGCAATGCAAGCTGGATGCGGCCGTGCTGCCGCTGGTCAACGACTGGCTGGCGTTCCCGAACGCGGCCAGCTGGCGCGACTACCAGGCTGGCGACGATGCGGTCAAGTTCTGGGCCCCGGAACTGATCGCCAAGCCGCTGCCCTACCTGCACCTGGTGCTATGCGCGCTGACGCGCGATTTCACGGCGCTCGGCAACGCCATCCTGGCGCTTCCGGTCGCTTCGGTGGCCGCGCTCGCGGCGCTGGATGAAACGCAATGGAAGCATCTGTTCGGAACGCCGCCCAATCCAGCCTTGCTGCCGCCATTCACCGCGCCCGGCACACCCGAGGCGCGAGTGGCGGCCTTTATCCGTTGCGTGCAGAAATTCTTCGACATGTCGTCCGGCGTCGGGCCGATGCCGGTTCCGGCGCCGGGTGCGCCGCCGCTGCTCGACTTGCCGGCCAACGACCTGATCGCGCAATTCGTGGCGGCTTACGGCGTCCCCTTGTTCACCTTCGGCGCCGCCCCGCTGAACGCAAGCCAGGTCGAGGCTGCGGTGCAGTCGGTCTGCCCCGGCGATCCCGCGGCCCAGTCCTGGCTCAGCCAGCGGGTGAACGTGATCAACGACCTGTGCGGACTGGCGAGCGTGGCGTCGAATGTCATGCCGCCGGCGCCGAGCCTGGCCTTTTCGGTAGCGGAAGCCTTGTACGCGCGCGGCTTCACCAGCGCGCAAGACATACAGCCGCTCAGCCTGGCGGATTTCAGCGACGCCCTGCGCGGCACTGTGGCGTTTGCGCAAGCGCCTGCCATCTACGCCAAGGCTGGCGCCAGCGGACCGTCGCCGACGCCGGCCCCGGGGCCGTTCAAGCCGGTCAATCCGGGCTCCCTCATCAATTGCATCCCGCCCTGCCATCTGTCGCCGCTGGGGCCGGTGCAATACCTGCATGAGCTGCTGGCGCTGGCGGAAACGTCGACCTGCAGGCAGCCCGTGCCGGAAAATCCCAAGCAGACGCTGGCCGATGCGGTCGGCGCCAGGCGCGGTCCGCTCGGCAATCTTGCGGTCACCGCAGCCAATGCGGAAACCCAGATCCCGCTGGTCGATATCGTTAACGAGAACCTGGAATATCTTGCCGCCACCTTGCCCGCGGCTCCCGCCGGCGTAGTCTACGATACCGCCGAACATCAGGTGGGCGGCCATATTCTCTGCGCGCCGGATGCAGCCGATGACTGCCACCCTCCCGGCAAGCTGCTGGAAGCGCTGCCGCAGCATTCAGCGCCGGCAGTCCCGGTCGAACAGCCGGGAGCCTATGACAAGCTCAAACTCGATTTTTCCGCGCCGTCGCTGCCCTATTCCGAACCGCTGGCCATCTGCCGCAGCTACCTGGACCATTTCGGCAGCTGCCGTTTTGAAACGATGCGGACGTTCCGCCGCGAAATCACCGAATTCACGCTGGACGCCAGCTTGCCGGCGCCGCTTTTCCAGAGCCATCTCTGGCGCTATCCGGTACGCATAGACATCGCCATCGAATACCTGCAGCTCAATCCCGAAGAATACGAGCTGCTGTTCACCAAGGACATCGCCGACGTCCCGACTCCGGGGCAACTGGTGCTCTACGAACTGTACGGTTTCGACAGTCCTAGCCCGGGCGGCATCGACTGGCGCTACAGCGTGCTGTTGCTGCCCGAGTTCCTCAAGCGCACCGGCCTGAGCTATTGCGAACTGGTCGATTTGCAAAAGGCCAGGTGCTTTGACTTCCAGGCGCTTCAGCAGCAGCGCACAGTCCCCGGCAGAACCAACGCCGGCGGCAGCGCCGACACCGGCGGCAAGGCCCTGCTGCCCGACTGCGAACCATGTTGCCTGGAACACTACCGGATCCGCTTTGCCCATCCGGCGGACCAGACCGAAGCCCTGCGCAAGCTGGCGGTGTTCCTGCGCCTGTGGCGCAAGCTGCAGGAGGTTTGCGGCGCACGCTACACCTTTGCGCAGCTGTGCGACATCTGCGAAGTATTGCAGCTGTTTTCCGGCCCTGCGGTCAATCCCGGATTCATACGCCAGCTGGTTGCGTTCCAGATGCTCAGGGACCAATTCCGCCTGAAGCTGGACGACGGCAGCCACAACGCTGGAACCCACGGCGCCGAACGCAGCCATCTCCTGGCCCTGTGGGCCGGCCCTGCCGCCGCCAAATGGGACTGGGCGGTCGGGCAGTTGCTGGCCAGCGTCCAGCAATTCGCCAAGACACACCACGCGTGCCGCGAACGCGCGCCGCATTTCATCAAGCTGCTGGCCGGCAACCTGGACCAGCTGTCGGCCCTGGCCGGCTTCGACCCGGCGCTGGCGACCGACACCTGGCACGCCAGGCCGTGCAACACCCTGCGCTTCGCCGAGATCCTGGCGAAAATCTATGCTTCCCGTTTCGGCGTCGGCGAGATCATGTACCTGTTCAGCGCCGACGACCACCTGGACGGCGACGATCCGTTTCCCCTGCAAGACCAGAATGAAGCACTCGATACCCCGCTCGACATGCCGGAAGACGACCGTGCCCACGCGCTATGGGTATTGCGGCGCGAACTGCTGGCGGCAGAAGTCGGCGACGATGAGATCCACAAATGGAGCTGGCGCCGGATCGAGGCTGCGATCAGGGATGAATTCGGCTATACGGTAGCCCCTGGCGATACCGATTACCTGGCTTCGCTTGGACAGCATTTTTTCCCGGCGACGCTGGAGCACGCCGGCATCGCAGTTACTCCGGCAGAACGGCAATACCGGGTCAGCTTTGCAGCGGCGTCGCCGGCGATGTGGAACATCCCGCCCGACGGCCCGTTCCGCTATGACATCGCGGCCAGCGAACTGTGGACCGAGCTGCCACTGCGCGACCACGCAGTGATAGAGAAGCTCGAACACCTGCGCGGCCTGGTCCCTGCAGAGCAGTCGGCGCTGCAAGACCTGTATCACATGCCGCGCGTCGACCTGGCGCCTTTTGCCTGCTTTTTCCCGGACTTCGCCGCCGCCGAGGCCCACCTGATCGAGGAGCCTGACGAAGAACAGCGCTGGACCTGGTTCCGTCGGCATTTCGCCTTGGCCTACAAACGCTGCCATCTGATCGCCGCCCATCTTGTACACCATGTCGCGGCTGCGGCTGACGACGAGTGGGAAAACGGCCACCCGGCCGCCTGGCTGGTGCTGAAAAACCTGTTTGCCGATGAAAACCTGGCGAAGACCACCTGGGAAGACGATTCCGGCGCCATGCCCGAGCTGAGCATGAAGCCTTTGCCAAGCGGCGGCGGCTTCGCTGCCCTGCTCGGCCTAGCCGGCACCGGCCTGCTCGGCGAATTCCGGCGCGGCGCCGGCGCCCTGGCCTGGCGCGAAGTGCGCGGGCCGATGCAAGCTTTCGGCCATGAACGAGACCGCCACAACGCACCGTTGCCGACCATGCTGCCGGCCATGGACCTGGCGCTGACGCCGGAGCAGCTCAGGCTGGTCGAAGTGCGCAACGGCTTCGCCATCCAGGACCGGCACGGCAAGGACCTGGGCGGCGCGGAAGAATTCCAGGTCAAGTGGTCCGGCGTGCTGCTGGTCGACGACGACGGCTGCTACCGCTTCGCGGCAGGCGCCCCGACTGCCGATGGCGAAGAGCCGGACGAGGAACGCGCAGAACGCTGCCACTGGCGGGTAACGCTCAGCCGCGGCCAGAAAACCTGGATCGTGCTGTGCCATTGCTGGCCGGGCGAGCACGGCCTGGCCGAATCTTCGCTGCAGCTGAAGCGCGGCGCCTACGGCATCTCGGTGGAATTCGTGCAGCCGGCGCCGGATTTCTCCGGCGTCGACGACTTGCATCGGCAGCATACCGGCTTCCAGGTCAAATACGCCGGGCCGGACACCGGCGGCCAGCCGCAGGCCTTGCCGCTGCGGCGCCTGTTCCGCGACGCCAAGGACGACGGCCTCGGCCAGGATTTACCGCTGGCCGAAAACGGCGCTGCCAGACAATTGCTGAAACTGCAATACACCAGCACCCTGCGCGATATCCGCCGCACTTACCAGCGCGCCTTCAAGGCCCTGCTGCTGGCGCATCGTTTTGGCTTGTCGGGCCATCCGGCAGCACCTTACCGCCAGTCCGAGCTAGGTTATATCCTGGACCATGCCGACCTGTTCGCCGGCGTCAGCTACTATCGCAATCCGGTGCCGTTTACCCGCCACGCGGTCAATTTCGATTTCAACTTCCTGCCGCTGAAAGATCCCTTCCATGCGCCGTCTCCGGCCCGGGACCTGCGCGCGGCGCCGTCAGCCAAGCGCGAGCAGGCCTTGTTCGACTGGTGGGAAAGGATGTTCGACTACACCCGCATGCGCCACGACCGCGAGCGGACCAAGGAGCGGCCGGTGTGGCTGGCGTTTGAAGAAGCGCAGGAGAAACAGCCGGACAATCCGGCGCAATTGCTGCGGCACCTGGCGATAGATCTGCGCCACGCCGGACTCGTGCTCAGCTATTTCCAGGCACAGGCGACGCCAGTCTATGCCGTCACCGCTACCGACCTGGAAGACGACCGCTGGACCGTGCGCGCATGGCATGGCGACCGCTGGGTGCAACGCCTGGTGCGGCATTTCACGTCGCGGAATATCCGCAGCGCCAGGCCCGACTTGTGGGCCGCCGACGATCCAGGCAGCCTGGTCGCCGCCGAAACCGAGACTGGCGACGCCAACCTGTCCGCCTTCTTGTGCGACGGCTGCCTGGAACACGGCGAGCCGCGCCGCTACGCTGACGTCAGGCAGCTTGACGACTGCCTGCGCGAATCGGCGCGGGCTGCCCTGCTGGCCTATCTGTGCGGCATGAACCGGGTGCCGCTGCCATGGGGCGGCGCCGCCGGCTCGGCCAAGGACCTTAGTGCGTTGCTGCTGCTGGATGTGGAAGCCGGGTTGTGCCAGCGCGCCAGCCGGATCGAAGAAGCAGTCAGCGCAGTCCAGAATTTCATCCAGCGCGCAAGGCTGGGGCTGGAACCGGGCTGGAGCGTCAATGCTGCTTTTGTCCAGCTGTGGAAGCATGAATTCAGTTCGTTCCAGGTCTGGGAAAAATGCAAATGCCGCACGCTCTACAAGGAAAACTGGATCGACTGGGATGAATTGCAGAAAGCCAGGAAGATCGAAGCCTTCACATTCCTTGAGGACGAACTGCGTCGTTCCACCCTGACGATCGCGGCGCCCGGAGGACTGGAATATTGGCCGGAAACGCTGCCGCCGGTGCATCCGGCGGTAGCGCTGCTGCAGAAACGGGATGCTTCGAGCCTGCGCCTGCTCGATCCGCCGCGCGAAGGCCTGGGCCTGCTCGGCAGGCCAGGGACGGATGCGCGGCCGGCGTGGCTGGCGCCGGACTCAGGCCAGCCGGGCGGCGCCGCCACGGTACCCGGCGGCAAACCGCAGCTGTCCGCCGCCGGCGCCAATGCCGCTGCCAGCCTTCCCGTACCGGACAACACGTTGCAAGACAATGGCAAGCTGCCATTCTGGATCCAGGCCGCAATCCGCCTTGGCGTGCGTTTCATCCGCATCGCCGCCGGCAATGTCGCTCCCGCCGGCAGCGCATTCCGAGCCAGCGATTTCCGGCAAGAACCCGGCTGCTGCCAGGAGTGCGGCTGTGAACATCCGCCGCTGGTCGACGAATACTATTTCTGGCTGGTCGGTTCGCAGATGTTCAACGCGCCCGACCAGGACGAATACTACGACGCCACGCAGCAGGCTTCGATTTACTGGCACGACGCAAGCCAGCTGCCAAAGCTGCTGGACTGGAAATCGGCCGCTGCCGCGCGCCTGGCCTGGTGCCGGGTGCATAACGGCCAGTTCATGCAGCCGCGCCGTTCGGACCAGGCACTTGAACTGGATCCCGGCGCCAGCCCTGACCTGGTGCTGGTCGGCAGGATCGGCGATTCATTGACGCTGGCGCTGAACGGCGGCATTGCGCCAACCGGCTACGACGGCACGGACGCTCCCGGCTTCCGCTACGACCTGGCGGCAGACGCCTGCGTAGTCCTGCCGCTGGTCAGCGATCCGCCGGCCAGCGCCAGCCCTTATCCGGCAGGTTTGCCGGCCTATCCTTACTTTGCGTATGCGGAATCCGGCGACCGCCTGTTCCCCGAATCGCTGTTCAGCCCGGCAGTATCGGTAGCCGGCGTGCTGCGCTGCCACTGTCGTTTCGAGCCGGCGCTGAGATGGTACCAGCTGGTGGCCGATCCTCTGCGCAGCGACAACAGCTGGGTCCATTGTGCGACGGATAACCGCTCCAACCAGCCGCCGGACAGCAGCCTCCCGGGAACGAATTTTCCCGGAAGCCTGGCGGAACTGCCGCCCACCGACCGGACCACGACTCCGGCTGTCCCGCGCCTGCCATCCGCAATGTGCTGCGACAGCACGTCGATTTCCGCGGCAACCGCGCGCAACCGCGCCATCCTGCTGCATTACGTCGAAACGCTGGTGGAGTGGTCGCGCGCCTTGCTGCGGCAAAATTCCAGGGAAGCCGCGCAACAGGCAAGGCTGGTCCTGGACACTGCCGCCGGCGTCCTCGGGCCATGTCCGCGCAGCGCCGTCAACCATGAACTGCCGGCGCCGCAAAGCGTCGCCACGTTCGAACCCCTGATCCCGCCGCTCAATCCGCGCCTGCTGGAACTGTATTGCCATGTCGGCGACCAGCTGTCGCTGGTGCACAGCTGCCTGAGCAGCACCCGCCTGCGCAACGCCACCGCCGACTGCCGGCCGCCTTACTGGGGCCAGGATTCCTGCGACTGCGGTCCGGCCGCGCACCGCGACGGCTGCGATGCGGGGCCAGAACCCTGCTGCGACGACGGCGACTGGTGCCGTCCCCAGAGCCCCTATCGGTTTGTCTTCCTGGCGCAGAAGGCGCAGGAAGCAGTCGCCAAGGTGCGCGAACTGGGCGGCGCCCTGCTGTCGGCCTTCGACCGCGGCGACGCCGAATACCTGGCCTCGATGCGGGCCAGGCATGAGCAGCAGCTGGCGGACATGACCATCAAGGTGCGGCAAGACCAATGGCGCGACGCCGACTGGCAAATCAAGGCGCTGGGAAAAACCAAAGAGGCCAACCAGTCCAACCGGCTGTATTACAAGCACCTGATCGACGCCGGGCTCAACAACGGTGAACTGAATTACCAGAGCAATACCAATACCTCCATCGACCTGCGCTCGTCGGCGATCCCGATCGAGGCTACCGGCGAGGCCATGCGCCTGATACCCGACCTGTTTGTCGGTTTCCCCTGCGAAGAAACCTGGCTGCCGCTGGGCACCAAGCTCGGCGAAATGTTCCAGGCCATCGCCCGCATCACCAATGAATTCGCGGAGATCGCCAGCGTCAACGGCAGCCTGGACCTGACCCAGGCCAGCTGGCAGCGCCGTCTCGACGACTGGGTGCACCAGGTCGAGATATTCGACATCGAGATCGAGCAGACGGAAATCCAGATCCTGGGCGCCGAGCGGCGCCGCAGCATGGCGCTGGAAGAACTGAATATCCAGCAGAACCAGCTCGAACAGTCGCGCGAAATGCTCGATGCGCTGCGCGACAAGTTCACCAGCCACGAACTTTATCTCTACCTGCAAAAGGAGACCGCCGCCATCTATTGGAAAACCTATGAACTGGCGCGCCACCTCGCCGTGGAAGCGCAGCGAGCGTTCAATTTCGAACTGGGCTGCACGCAGCGCAACTTCCTCGGCAACGAACATTGGGACAACCTGCACGAAGGCTTGCTCGCGGGCGACCGGCTGCAGCTTGGCCTGCAACGCATGGAAGCCGAATATGTCGATTGCAACCGGCGCGAATACGAGCTCACCAAGCATATCTCGCTATCGCTGCATTTCCCATTGCAGTTCCTGCGCCTGAAGCTCACCGGAAGCTGCGAAATCGAAGTTCCCGAGTGGATGTTCGACATGGACTATCCCGGCCAGTACCTGCGCCGCATCAAGAATGTCAGCCTGACCATTCCCTGCGTCACCGGCCCCTATACGGGCGTGCATTGCCGGCTGACCTTGCTCAGCAGCCGCACCAGGACCGATCCCTGCCTGCCCTGCCCGGTCACCGCCTGCTGCCATGAACAGCCGCGCAACGCCTGCGATTGCCGGCACCAGCCGCACGAGCACTACGAACCGTGCCACAACGACCCGCGCGTGGCCAGGCACTACGGCGCGCGCGAAGCCATCGCGACATCCAGCGGACGCAACGATTCCGGCCTGTTCGAGCTGAATTTCCGCGATGAGCGCCATCTCCCCTTCGAGTACCTCGGCGCAGTCAGCTGCTGGCGCATCGAGATGCCGCCGGAGAATAATTACTTCGACATGGACAGCCTGACCGACGTCGTGATGCACATGAACTACACCACGCGCGAAGGCGGCGATGCCTTGAGGGCGGCGGCGCGCGCCAGCGCCAGCCGGAAACTGCCGGGCAACGGCTGGATCCTGATCGACCTGCGCAAGGATTACCCCGACGCCTGGGAACAATTCCGCAGCGCGCGCGAAAACCGCGAAGGCGAACGCAGCATGCAGGTGCAGCTGACGCGCAAGCTGTTTCCTTTCCTGCCGGCCGATCCGGTGCTGAAGATCACCAAGCTGGGAATCCTGTTCGAGACGGAAGAACCTTGTGCGGCGGAGTGCCCGGAAATCGAAGAATGTCCCTGCGCGCATGCCGGCATGCGCGACAGCCGCCTGCTGGAAGTGACGGTCGACCGTGCGGACGACGACTGCGGCTGCGACGATGAAGGCGAACTTGAAATCACCTGCGTGACCAGCGCCGAATGGCCCAAGCTGTATCACGGTGTCGCCGAGGTCGACATCGGCCCTATAGACAGCTGCCACAACCACCGCTCCCTGACACTGAGCGTCAACCGCCACGCCAGGAAAATGACGCGCGCTTTCATGCTGTGCCGCTATGAGACCGTTTGCGAATGCTGCGTAACCATGCATCAGCCAAAGGAAGAATCCCATGCGTGCTAAAACCCCAGGCCCGACCGAGGCCATCGTGAAAAAATACCGGTTCGTCGTCGGCGTAAGCCTGGCGGCCCTGGAACAAGACCTGAACCGCATGGTCGAGAATGAATCCGCCTTCGAGCTCAGGCAAGTCCTTTACGCGCAGGGAACCGGGTTCATCGCCGTCATCGAGCACGCGGACAAGGATACCGAGCCCCAGGCCGAGGCAACCGGGAAAACCGGGGAGATAAAAAAAACACCGCGCAAGCCGCCGATGAAACCTTGAAATGCGTTTTCCGCATCGTATCCAGGAACCGTTTTCCGCGACATCGCAAGAAATATAATTTTCCTATGTTAGTCAGCGCACAGATAAATACCCGGCTCCTGGTTACAGTAGCTCCATCTTCCCTGCCCGGCCTCCGAAGCCTGGCGGTTTAAGCTTAGCGATAAGTACGCTGCGCGCTTTGAAGAGGGAACTGCCTGACAAACAGTTTCACTGGAGGACGTGGGTGTAAATATCGGACTACCGGGGCTGGCGGTCGGGAAACATACCAGCACCACCCTGCCCAATTCCTCTGCTATTGTCAGTTGCATCAAACCGGTGAAGAACGCCGCAAAGAGTGTTACCTTTCTTTGTGCGCACGCAGTATTCCCTTGCAACATTCCCCCTGAAGGAGTTGCCGAATGAGCTCAACGCTTCCCGCTTCCGCACTCGACGATTTATGCATCAACACTTTGCGCTTCCTGTCGGTAGACGCCGTACAGCAAGCCAACAGCGGCCATCCAGGATTGCCGCTGGGCGCGGCGCCGATGGCCTATGTATTGTGGACACAGTTCCTCAAGCACCACCCCGCCCACCCGCACTGGTTCGACCGCGACCGTTTCATCCTGTCGGCAGGCCATGGCTCGGCCTTGCTGTACAGCTTGCTGCATCTCAGCGGCTACGACCTGCCGCTGGAGCAAATCAAGCAGTTCCGCCAATGGGGAAGCCGCACGCCAGGCCATCCCGAGCGCGGCCTGACGCCGGGCGTCGAGGTCACCACCGGCCCGCTGGGACAGGGTTTTGCCAACGGCGTCGGCATGGCGATGGCGGAAGCCAACCTGGCCGCACGCTATAACCGCGGCGACCTCGATATCGTCAATCATTTCACCTACGGCATCGTGAGCGATGGCGACCTGATGGAGGGGATTGCCTCGGAAGCCGCGTCGCTGGCCGGCCACCTGCAGCTGGGCAAACTGATTTACCTGTACGACGACAACCGGGTGACGCTGTCCGCCGGCACTGACATTACCTTCAGCGAAGACCGCGCGCAGCGCTTCGATGCCTATGGCTGGCATACGCAAACGGTGGAGGACGGCAATAATGTGGCTGCCATAGCGCGGGCGCTGGACGCAGCCCGCGGCGAAACCGGCAGGCCCTCGCTGATACTGGTGCGCACCCATCTCGGCTACGGCTCGCCCAACAAGCAAGACAGCTTCGAAGCCCACGGCTCGCCGCTCGGCGTGGAAGAACTGCGCCTGACCAAACAGAAGCTGGGCTGGCCTGAACAGCCTTCTTTCTATATTCCCGAAGCGGCCGCCGCGCACTTTCTTGAAGGCGGCCGCTCAGGGCAGGAAACCGAAGCAGCCTGGGACCAGAAATTGTCCGCCTACCGGCAACAGTTCCCGCAGCTTGCACTGGAACTGCAGCAGCTCATGCAGGGCGGCCAGGCCGGCCTGCCGCCAGGCTGGGACGCAGGCATCCCGACATTTCCGGCAGACGCCAAAGGCATGGCGACGCGGGCCGCGTCAGGCAAGGTCATGAATGCCATCGCCGCGCATCTGCCGGCGCTGATCGGCGGCTCGGCAGATCTTGACCCGTCGACTTACACTGCCTTGAAAGGCCTGGGAGATTTCGAGCCCGGCGACATCATTGCCGGCGACCGCCAGGGTTCCGACGGCGGCGGCTGGAATTACAGCGGCCGCAACCTGCACTTCGGCGTGCGCGAGCACGCCATGGGCGCGATCATCAACGGCATGGCGGCGCATGGCGGCACGCTGCCGTTCGGCGCTACCTTCCTGGTGTTTTCCGACTACATGCGGCCTTCGATCCGCCTTGCCGCCCTGATGGGCCTGCAAGTGGTGTATGTCTTTACCCATGACAGCATCGCCCTGGGCGAAGACGGCGCCACCCACCAGCCGGTGGAGCAGCTGGCCAGCTTGCGCGCGCTGCCCAACCTGGTGGTGCTGCGTCCCGCCGACGCCAACGAAACGGCAGCGGCCTGGCGGGTAGCGGTGCAGTCGCATCAACGGCCGGTGGCGCTGGTGCTGACACGGCAGAATCTCCCTACCCTGGACCGCACCCGATTTGCCGGGGCGGAAGAATTGCAGCGCGGCGCCTACATCCTGGCCGACGCTGCCGGCGGCAAGCCCGACCTGATCCTGATCGCCAGCGGCTCGGAAGTGGCGCTGATCGTGGCAGCGGGCCAGCATATGGCAGCGCAGGACATCCAGGTGCGGATCGTTTCGATGCCGAGCTGGGAGTTGTTCGATGAACAGCCCAAGGCATATCGCGACACGGTGCTGCCGCCCGCGATCGGCGCCAGGCTGGCGGTGGAAGCCGGCGTGGCGCAGGGCTGGCACCGTTATGTCGGCGCGCGCGGCGATGTGCTCGCCGTGGACCGCTTCGGCGCCTCGGCGGCGGGCGAACTGGTGATGCACGAATACGGTTTTACCGTAGCCAGCGTCTGCCAGCGGGCGCTGGCCTTACTGCGCAGCTAACCAGCCGCCGCTGAATCCGGCGCGCCGCAAACCGTTCACGACATAGGGGTTATTGCGCATCAGGCGCCACAGCATGTCGCTGCGGTAGTTCTCTATCATCAGGATGATCGGCCCTTGGTCGATGCCGAAATGCCAGGGCGATATCCAGCCGTAGGGATTGGCGCAATTACACGGATAGCTGGGATTGAAGGTGGCCTTGAAGCCATAGGGATTGCCGGTTTTCAGGTCGACCTGGTGCACGAAATAATCGATGGTCGGCAACACGATTTCCGGCGCAAACGGCAGCGAAGCCACCACCACCCAAGGTGCAATCGTGCCGTCGTCCGGACCGTGCGGCACGCCGCGCGCCACATAGTCATAGAACTCGCGCTTGACGCCGTTGACCTCGAGTATCGCTGGCCCGGGGCCGTCGCTGGCGGTGATGCCCCAGCAAAATTCGCCATAACCGGCGAATCCGCCCGGATTGGCGATCGCATATTGCTGCTGCACCAGGGTAGCGCGGCGGCTGTTCTCGAAATAATCGATGCCTTTTGCCCGCATGGCGCCGTCCTGGATGCCCCGGAAATCGATCCAGATATGCGACAGCTGGTGGGTGAACAATGAGCCGGCGTAGAAATAATCGATGCCGTAGCTATGCTGCCACCGGTAAGCGGAAGCCCAGTCGCAATAGCTGTCGGCGGGCAGCGGATGCGACGGCGAACCAAGCCCGAGGATATACAGCAGCAGCGCTTCGTCATAACCGTCCCAGCGATTCGGCAAGAAACCCGATTCCGGTTTCCAGCCCATCGATACCGCACCGCCGCCGGCTAGCGCCCACTGCCAGTCGACGCGCAAATACAATGCATCGGCCAAGCGCCGGATCTCGCCCTCATCGGCATTCGCCGCATCGTCAAAATAACCGCCCGCAGCCAGCGCCCCGGCCAGGAAAAAAGTGGTGTCGATGGTAGACAGTTCGCATTGCCAGGCCCGGCGGCCGGTTTGCATATGCAGGAAGTGATAATAAAAACCCTTGTAGCCGGTCGCATCCGGTTCCGGCCCTTGCGGGCTATCCCAAAAGAAGCGCAAGGTCTGCAGCACCCGCTTGCGCGCTGCCGCCCGGCCGACGAAACCGCGTTCCACCGCTACCGGATAAGCCGCCAGCGCCAGGCCGACGGCGGCAATGCTGGCGGGCCAGCCGGGCGCTGTCTTGTCGACCACCAACCCGTTTTCAGGGTTGGTTTCATGCATGAAATAGCTGAATGATTCGCGCTGCAGCAGGTCCAGTTCGGCTGCCTCTGTCAGCGCTTTGCGTATCATGTCACTGCCGTCGGCGACGCTTGCGGGCTGCCTGCCAAGGTCGCGTCGACGATCGCCTGCGCCTCTTGCACGATGCGCTGCAGGTGTTCTTCACCGAGGAAACTCTCGGCATAGATCTTGTAGATATCTTCCGTGCCGGACGGCCGCGCGGCGAACCAGCCGCTTTCGGTGACCACCTTCAGTCCGCCTATCGAAGCCTGGTTGCCCGGCGCCTTGCTGAGGATATGCTGGATTTTTTCGCCGGCCAGTTCATCGCACTGCACTTGCTGCGGCGACAAGGCCGACAGCATCTTTTTCTGCGCCGGCGTGGCCTTGGCTTCGACCCGGGTGCTGACCGGATCACCCAGTTCGGCGGCCAGCTTGCGGTAGATCTCGCCCGGATCCCTGCCGTTGCGCGCCGTGATCTCCGCCGCCAGCAGGGCCGGCGCCAGGCCGTCCTTGTCCGTGGTCCAGGCCGAACCATCCAGGCGCAGGAAAGAAGCGCCCGCGCTCTCTTCTCCGGCGAAGCCGAGCGAACCGTCATTCAGGCCGGAGGCGAACCATTTGAAGCCGGCCGGCACTTCATACAGCTCGCGGCCCAGCCTGACGCAGACGCGGTCTATGAGCTGGCTGCTGACGATGGTCTTGCCGACCCGCGGCACCTTGGACCATAGCGGACGATGCTGGAACAGGTAGTCGATGGCGACGGCAAGATAGTGGTTGGCCGGCAGCAGGCCGGCGCTTTTGGTGACGATGCCGTGACGGTCATGGTCGGTATCGCAGGCGCAGGCGATGTCGTAGCGATCCTTCATTCCCAGCAGCCGCTGCATCGCGTAAGACGACGACGGATCCATGCGGATGCGGCCGTCCCAGTCCACGGTCATGAAACGGAAGGTCGGATCGACTTCGTCGCTGACCACGCTCAGGTTCAGCTTGTAGCGCTCGCCGATACGTTGCCAGTAATGGACCCCGGCCCCGCCCAGCGGATCGGCGCCGAGATGGATGCCGGCGCTGCGGATCGCGGCCATGTCGATCACCTGGTCGAGCTCGTTGACGTAAGTATTGAGATAGTCGTAGCGATGGGTGGTGGGCAGCTGCAGCGCTTTTTCCACCGGCATTCTTTTGACGCCGCCGCTTTTCAGGAATGCATTGGCGGCCGCCTCGATCCAGCCGGTGACGTCGGTATCGGCCGCGCCGCCGTTGGGCGGGTTGTACTTGAAGCCGCCGTCTTGCGGCGGGTTGTGCGAAGGCGTGACCACGACGCCGTCGGCAAAGCCGCTGCTGCGGCCCTTGTTGTAGCGCAGGATGGCGTGCGACACCGCCGGCGTCGGCGTGTATTCGTCGTTCTCCGCCAGCATCACCTCAACGCCGTTGGCAGCCAGCACTTCCAGCGCGCTGGCGCCGGCCGGGACCGACAACGCATGGGTATCGATGCCGAGGAACAGCGGGCCGGTGATGCCTTGCTTGCTGCGGTAGGCGCAAATGGCCTGGGTGATGGCCAGCACATGGGCTTCGTTGAAGCTGTTGTCGAAAGAGGAACCGCGATGGCCCGAGGTGCCGAACGCTACGCGCTGCTCGGGCACCGTCGGATCGGGAACATTCGTGTAGTAGGCGGTGACCAGTTTCGGCACATCCACCAGCAGCGATAACGGGGCCGGCTTGCCGGCCAGGGGACTTATTTTCATCTTGAATTTCCTGGGCAATGGTAAGTAATCTTGTACATTGCCGCCATCAATCCCCCTGCTGTTGCTGGGCAGGTTTTTCCACGTGCCCGCCGAATCCCTGGCGCATCGCCGACAATACCTTGTCAGCAAAATCGCCTTCGCCGCGCGAACTGAAACGCGTGAACAGCGCGGCGCTCAGGATCGGCACGGGCACGGCTTCATCGATGGCGGCATTAATCGTCCAGCGTCCCTCGCCGGAATCGGAGACGCGGCCGGCGTAGTTGTCCAGTCCGGGATCCTGCTGCAGCGCGCCGGCGGTAAGGTCGAGCAGCCATGAGCCGATCACGCTGCCGCGCCGCCACAGTTCGGTGATCTCGGGCAGGTCCAGTTCGTACTGGTAGTGTTCCGGATTGCGCAGCGGGGTGGTTTCCGCATCCGCTTCGTGATTGCGCTTGCCGACATTGGCGTTGCGCAGGATGTTCAAGCCCTCGGCGTAAGCACCCATGATGCCGTATTCGATACCGTTGTGCACCATCTTGACGAAATGCCCAGCCCCTTGCGGACCGCAGTGCAGGTAGCCTTGTTCGGCGCTGCTGCCGGATTGCTTGCGGCCGGGCGTCGGGCCGGCGGCGCCGGCGCCGGGCGCCAGTGTGGCGAAGATCGGCGACAGGTGCTGCACCGGCTCCTTGTCGCCGCCTATCATCAGGCAATAACCGCGATCGTAGCCGGCCACGCCGCCGCTGGTGCCGACATCGACGTAATGGATGCCGCGCGCCATGAGTTCGGCGCCGCGCCGGATATCGTCATGGTAATAAGAATTGCCGCCATCGATCACGATGTCGCCGGCCTCCAGCAAAGGCGCCAGCAAGGCCAGGTTTTCATCGACCACGGCGGCCGGCAGCATCAGCCATACCACGCGCGGCTTGCTCAGCTTGCCGACCAGGTCCTGCAGCGAAGAGGCGCCGGTCGCACCTTGATGCAGGAGCGCCTGCACCGCATCCCGGTGCAGGTCATACACCACGCATTGATGGTCGCCCTTGGTCAGGCGCCTTACCATGTTGGCGCCCATGCGCCCCAAGCCAATCATCCCTAGCTGCATCGTGCCTCTCCTCGCTGAATAATCTGTATCGCTGAATTTTTCACATCAACCTGTTTTCAGGTCTCTTTTTTCCTGCCTTTTTCTATCATCGAAATGGCGAACACGCGCGCCTCTGCCTCGGCCTCCTGCTCGGTATGGAATACCGTATCGACCGCCACCCGCTGCGACGGGAAGATATCGTTTCTATGCATGGGATTGCTGGAAGGACCATAGATCGCCAGGTTGGCGCCCCAGTCTTCGCTGTCGGGCAGCTGGATTCCGGAATATTCGATTTCATATTCACCAATTGTTTCGGTAGGCATTGCTATCTCCGGACGGTATATAAACGGCTCAAACGGCTAAACAGGCAGCCGGGCCGGCATCTGCGGATTTTGTATTTTGGCACAATAAACGCGGCGCTTTCGATCAGACCATATTTTGACCGATGCAGCTACTGTCAACGTCTGCAGCGCACCCTGGCGGCAGGCAACCGTTTTTGTACGCCAGCGCACAGACCTTGTGATCTTTCCGGATTATCTTGGTTCCACTCCTGGCGGGAAATAATTCCGACGCCAAGTTCCTGTTGCAAGCCGCACGCTCTTGCTTGCCAACCAGTCTGCCAACTTCTTTAGGAGCCAAGCATGGGCACCATCTTACTCGTCATCCTGATCCTCATTGTCATCGGCGCTTTGCCCACCTGGCCGCACAGCCGCAGCTGGGGCTACGGTCCGAGCGGCATCACCGGCCTGATCGTGGTCATCCTGATCGTCATGCTGTTGACCGGGCGGCTTTGAAATAACCTGCTGCAATAAACAAGGCGTGGCGCAATATGCGCCACGCCGTCGTCCCGCGGCAGCGAGACAGCGATCCTGTTTTACGGCGCTGCCGGGCTATCTCTTGGTCAGGATCACACCGACCAGAAATCCCACTCCGGCTGCTGTGGTCAATGCCCGCCATGGATTATCCTTGACATAGCTCTCGGCCGAATCGGCCATTTCGCGGCCGGCGACGCGGGCGCTGGCTTGCGCTTCCTGTGCGGTGGCTACGGCTTTGTCGAGCAGACGCATGCCGCGATTGCGCATTTCCTCTGCTTTGTCGCCGGTCAAGTCGGCCGCCGCCAGGAACAAGGCTTGCGCATCCTTGATCAGTTTTTTCACGTCATCGTTGACGGCTTTCAAATTTGATTCAAGCAAGATAATCTCCTCAAAGTAGCAGTAATGAAACGTTATCGGCTCTAGCGCCGTGTCCTCAAGACACGCCTGGCATTCAAGCCAGCAGGTCGCGCATGTCGTCGGCGTGCTCTTCTTCCTTGGCCATGATCCCGACCAGCATCATGCGGGTAGTCGGATCGCTATCGCCGATTCTTTCTATCATCTGGCGGTAAGCTTCAATCGCCACCCGCTCGGCAATCAGGTTGGCCTTGATCATGGCCTTGACGTCGTCCGCGGCGTCGTATTCCGCGTGGCTGCGCTGCACCAGCGTGTCCGGATTGAAATCGGGCTTGCCGTTCAGCTGCACGATGCGTTCCGCGATCTGGTCGGCATGGCCCTGTTCTTCCAGCGCGTGCTGCAGGAATTCATCCTTGATCGATCCGTTCTGCAAGCCCGCCGCGGTGTAGTAGTGCCGTTTGTAGCGCAGCACGCAGACCAGTTCGGTCGCCAGCGCATCGTTCAGCATGGCGAGCACCTGCTCGCGGTTGCCTCGGTAGCCCGCCGTGACCGCGCCGTCATCCATGTTTTTGGCGGCCGCGCGGATAGCAGCGGTATCGATTGCTGCGGCAATAGGTGTTTTTGTTTCGGGCATGTTTTCTCTCCACAACAATGAAGGATTGGAAGGGCATCTGCCGCAGGCAGCCAGAACGGCGATGCGCGGCGGCACATATGTTCAATGCATGGGCCCAATGTATGTCCCCGGCCGGGAAAAATCGGTGCGCTGACACACATAGCGCCAGCTTTAGCCTTGATGAAAAAGTGTTTTTTTGCAAATTCGCCAACACCTTGCCATGGTTTGTGTGCCAGCGCACAGACCATGGCCTGCATTGGACAATAAGCTGTCGAGAAACTGGTTTTCCGAGATGGAGACGGTTCTTCAATGACAAATCCGGACGCAAAAAAAACATGGCTGAGCGAGCTCGGGCCGGGGCTGATCACCGGCGCCGCGGATGACGATCCCAGCGGCATCGCCACCTACTCGCAAGCGGGTGCGCAGTTCGGCCTGAACCTGCTGTGGACACTGTGCCTGACCTATCCGCTGATGGTCGGCATCCAGGTCATCAGCGCCAAGATCGGCCGGGTCAGCGGCCACGGCCTGGCTACCAACATCCGCCGCCATTATCCGCGCTGGCTGCTGTACGGCATCGTCGGCCTGCTGCTGGTCGCCAACACCATCAATATCGCGGCGGATGTCGCCGCCATGGGCGAAGCCCTGAAGCTGCTGGCCGGCGGCCCGGCCCACCTGTATGCATTGGGATTCGGCCTGCTGTCGCTGTTCCTGCAGATTTTCATTCCCTACGATCGTTATGTGCGCATCTTGAAATGGCTGACGCTGGCCTTGCTCGCTTACGTCGGCACGGCATTCGTGGTGCATACGCCCTGGGCCGACGCCGCCGCCAAAACCGTCTGGCCGCAGCTGTCCTGGAAGCCGGCCTATATCACCACGATCGTCGCGGTATTCGGCACCACCATCAGCCCTTACCTGTTCTTCTGGCAGGCGTCGCAGGAAGTCGAAGAACAAAAGGCGCAGCCTGGGGCCAAGCCGCTGCGGGACGCGCCAGGCCAGGCCGGCGCCAATTTCCGCAGGATCACTGTCGACACCACGATCGGCATGGGTTTTTCCAATATCGTCGCCTATTTCATCATGCTGACCACGGCGGTGACGCTTGGCCTGCACGGCATTACCGATATCCAGACTTCGGCGCAAGCGGCGTCGGCCTTGCGCCCGATCGCCGGCGAATTCGCCTTCTGGCTGTTCAGCGCCGGCATCATCGGCACCGGCATGCTGGCGGTGCCGGTGCTGGCAGGCTCAGCCGCTTACGCCATGGCCGGCGCTTTCCACTGGAAGAACGGATTGGAGATGAAACCTTTGCTGGCCAAGAAATTCTACGGCATCATCGCCGTCTCGACCGCTATCGGGGTGGTGCTCTGCTTTACTCCCATAGATCCAATCAAGGCCCTGTACTGGAGCGCCGTGATCAACGGCGTCATTTCGGTGCCCATCATGGCGGTCATGATGCTGATGGCGGCACATCCCAAGATCATGGGGCAGTTCGTGATCGGCGCCAGGCTGAAGATACTGGGCTGGGCCTGCACCGGGGTCATGGCGCTCGCCGTATTGACGATGTTCTGGACCCTGGGGAAATAAGCCGGGGTCTCCAGAATAAATAAAGCCCTCCCGTTCACCTGCACAGGAGGGCCTTGTCGTTTTGCGTCACGGGATGCGGGACGCAAACGCTGTCCTGTCAGTTGTTCAGCAGGAGCTGCAAGATGATGCCGGTGGAAATCGCCACCAATACGTAGTCGCCGCCGGTCTGCACCCAATGGTAGCCGCGCGGCGGCGCACTCAGGTGATGCCCGCGCCAGTCATCGACTACATACTGGCGGTTGCGGTATTCGGGCGGCAGCCGCTGCCCCCGATAGAACTCGTGGTAGGGGCCGGCGCCTCGCTCGCCCTGCTGCCGGTCTCCATGCCAGTCGCCATGCCGGTCGCCATGCCAGTCGCCGCGCTGATCGCGGTTTTGCTGGCCGCGGCCCCTATCGTCGCGATGATCCTGCTGCCGCCCCTGGTCGTCGCGGCGATCGCCTTGGTCGTTGCGTTGCGGGCGGTCATTGCGGTCGCCGTAATTCTGGGCGGAAGCAAATCCTCCCGCAGCCAGGGATACCGCCATGATGGCGGATGCAATTGCTTTCATTTTCATCTCAGTCTCCATTTACGGGAAGCACCATATTCGTCGCGTGCACTTGATCGCAGGTCTTGCGGGTATGCAGCCAGGACCTGTCAGGACGATAAGCCGATCCGGCCGGCGAATCTGTGCGCCAGCACACGTAACCGGCAAATAGATGGCGGCCGACGCCCAATGGCCAGGGCACTCCCGATTTCCATTATGTGCGGCAGCGCACTGAATTTATCCGCCGCTTCACGTAGCCTGATCCGGTCCCACAGCCTCATCCGCGGCGGCCAGACCAGTAGCAGATTGATATTCAAAAATTGTCCGGGGAAACTGTTAAGCTGTATCAAACGCATACCAAGCTTGTATCAAGCTGCATCACGCAGGAGGTCCGCAGGAAATCAGTCCGCGGATCATCAGTCTGTGCCCTTGCTGCCTCAATCTCTATCGTCCCCTGCCGCTTCTCCTAGCAAGGAGGTCCGGCCGGGCCAGAATCAGATCTCTGACTCTTCCACGCCATGCGATCCGGTTCCTTCCTGATTCATTGCATAAATAGAAACGTCAGAATTGAAATCAGATAACGAATCCCTGCGCCGAGCGCTGCGCGACAATTTGCTCGACATCAAAAATGCCCTGTTGCCGGGCAGCCTGCGCAATAGCCCGGCGAGCGACGAATTGCCGCTGCGCGCGGAGCTGTTCAGCGCCTTGCAGATGGAACAGCATGGCCGGGTGCTGGCCAACGCCCACAAGCTCAGCAGCGCACGCGGGCGCGACCAGCTGCTGGCGCGCCTGGCCGACAATGAAAACGTCATCATCGATGCCTGCAGCCTGCTGACCGAAGCGATCCGGGCCGGACGCCAGGTGACGCCGGCGGCGGAATGGCTACTCGACAATTTCTACCTGATCGAAGAACAGATCCGCACCGCCAAGCGCCACCTGCCGAAGAACTACAGCAGGGAATTGCCGCGCCTGCTGCGCGGCAGCTCGGCCGGCCGGCCGCGCGTCTATGACATCGCGCTGGAAACCATTTCCCATGGCGACGGCCGCGTCGATCCGGAAAGCCTGAGCCGCTTTGTCGCCGCCTACCAGCAAGTCACGCCCCTGAAACTGGGCGAACTGTGGGCGATTCCGATCATGCTGCGCCTGGCGCTGATCGAAAACCTGCGGCGCGTCGCCGCCCGCCTGGCGCTCACCAGCTTCAACCGCAACCTGGCCGATTCCTGGGCCGACGCCATGGTGGAAAGCGCCGAAAACGACCCCAGCAACCTGATCTTGCTGGTAGCCGACATGGCGCGCTCCGATCCGCCCATGGATAGTTCGTTCGTAGCTGAACTGGTGCGCCGCCTGCAAGGGCAAAGCCCGGCGCTGACGCTGCCCATGACCTGGCTGTCGCAGCGCCTGGCGGAATCCGGCCAGGCCATCGAGCAGCTGGTCCAGCTGGAGACGCAGCAGCAGGCCGCCGACCAGGTATCGATCAGCAACAGCATCGGCAGCCTGCGCTTCCTCAGCGCCATGGACTGGCGCGAATTCGTCGAAACCATGAGCGTGGTCGAGCATGCCTTGCGCAAGGATCCCGTCGACGTCTATGCCCGCATGGATTTCTCTACCCGCGACCACTATCGGCACGTGATTGAAAGAATCGCCCGGAACAGCAGCTTGCCGGAATTTGAAATAGCCGAACACGCAATCCGGCTCGCCGGTACGCAAGCGCCGCAAGACGGCGCCGACCAGCGCCGCGCCCATGTCGGCTACTACCTGGTCGGCCAGGGCCTGCCGCAGCTGGAACGGGCAGTAGCGTTCAAGCTGCCGAAACTGGAAGCGCTGCGCCGCGCCGGCAAGGCCGCGCCCCTGAGCGCCTACCTGGCCAGCATATTGCTGATCACCCTCGCCGCCAGCGCCGGCATCGCCTTCAAGGCCTATGCCGGCGGCGCCAGCCAATGGATGCTGGCCATGGTCGCGCTGCTGGCGCTGGTCGCCAGCAGCCAGCTGGCGCAAGCCATGGTCAACTGGCTGGTTACGCTGGTCGCGCTGCCGCACCCGCTGCCGCGCATGGATTTTTCGCATGGCGTTCCGGCCACATCGCGCGCCCTGGTGGCAGTGCCGACGATACTGTCGAACAGGCAAAACGTCGACAGCCTGACGGAGGCCCTGGAGGTGCGTTTTCTCGCCAACCGCGATCCCAACCTGCGCTTTTGCCTGCTGACCGACTTCGCGGACGCCGATGCGGAAATCCTGCCTGGGGACGACGCCCTGCTGCAGCATATCGAACACAATATCCAGGAACTGAACAAGAAATACCGCCAGGACCACGGCGATAATTTCCTGCTGCTGCACCGTCCGCGCCGCTGGAACCCGCAGGAAAAAACCTGGATGGGCTACGAACGCAAGCGCGGCAAGCTGGCCGACCTCAATGCTTTCCTGCGCGGCGGCGGCGCCGGCGCGTTCTCGCTGATAGTCGGCGATGCTGGAGACCTCGGCAATGTCAGGTACGTGATCACGCTCGACACCGATACCGAACTGCCGCGCGACGCCGCCCGCCAGTTCGTGGCCACCATGGCGCATCCACTGAATCGCGCGCTGTACGACGCCAGCCGCCAGCGCGTGGTGGAAGGCTACGGCATCCTGCAGCCACGCATAGCGGTCAGCCTGCCCAGCGCCGGCGCCTCCCGCTATGAACTGCTGTGCGGCGGCGAAACCGGCATCGATCCTTACACCCGTACCGTGTCCGACGTCTACCAGGACATCTTCGGCGAAGGCTCTTTCGTCGGTAAAGGCATCTACGATGTCGACGCCTTCGAACAGACCTTGAAGGACCGCATGCCGGAAAACCGCGTGCTCAGCCACGACCTGCTGGAAGGCTGCTACGCGCGCGCCGGCCTGCTCAGCGATGTCCAGCTGTACGAACAATATCCGTCGCGCTATAGCGCCGATGCCGGCCGCCGCCATCGCTGGATACGCGGCGACTGGCAGATTGCTTCCTGGCTGCTGCCGCGGGTGCCGGGCGCGCGCGATGCCGCCAGCGGCAAAATCGGCCACCACCGCAATCCGCTGTCCGCCCTGTCGCGCTGGAAGCTGTTCGACAACCTGCGCCGCAGCCTCGTCCCGTTCGCGCTGACGGCCTTGCTGCTGGCCGGCTGGACCGGCCTGCCTTCAGCCTGGTTCTGGACCGGCGCCGCGCTCGGCATCCTGCTGATTCCGTCGCTCTGCGCCAGCGTGCTGAGCCTGCTGCGCAAGCCGGACGATGTACTGCTGCGGCAGCATCTTTCGGCATCGCTGCATGCGGCCCTGCAGCATTTCGCCCATGCCACGCTGACCCTGGCTTTCCTGCCATATGAAGCCGCGTCCAACCTCGACGCCATCGTCCGCACGCAATGGCGTATCCTGTTTTCGCACCGCAAGCTGCTGGAATGGCAGCCTTCCAGCGAGGCCAGCCGCCTGGCCAGCAACAGCTTGCTGTCCTACTACCGGTCGATGTGGATCGCGCCGGCGATTGCGCTGGCGACGGCAACCTGGCTGGTGGCAAGCAATCCGTCCGTCCTGCAGGCGGCGGGCGCCGTCCTGCTGCTGTGGTGGCTGTCGCCCCTCGTCGCCTGCTGGATCAGCCAGCCGGTTGCGCGCCGCGCGGTGCAGCTGTCGGGCGAGCAGACCCGGTTCCTGAAATCGCTGTCGCGCAAGATGTGGCTGTTTTTTGAAACCTATGTCGGCCCAGAGGACAACTGGCTGCCGCTCGACAACGTGCAGGAGCATCCGGTCGCGGTGGTGGCGCGCCGCACTTCTCCCACCAACATCGGCTTGTCGCTGCTGGCCAACCTGAGCGCCTATGATTTCGGCTACATTCCTTCGGGCCAGCTGCTGGAACGCACCCAAAACACTTTCCAGACATTGGCTTCGCTGGAACGTTACCAGGGACATTTCTATAACTGGTACGACACCCAATACCTGAAGCCGCTGCAGCCGATTTATGTTTCGACCGTCGACAGCGGCAACCTTGCCGGCCACCTGATGACCTTGCGGCCAGGCCTGAACGGGCTGCTCGATGCGCCGATATTCGACCCCAGGGTATTCTCCGGCATCTGCGACACCTATGAAATCCTGCGCGCCACTGCCGGCGGCGGGCCGCTGGCCAAGCTGGTCCAGTTCGAAAAAGACTTGCAGGACGCCTGCGAATCGGCGCCCGCCACCTTGACCGTGGCGCACGATTGCCTGCAGGGCCTCAGCCATTGCGCCGCCGGTTTTGTGGCCGGCCTCGACAGCGTTCCCGACACCCAGCTCAACGTCTGGGCGCGCGCGCTGGCCAGCCAGTGCCGCGAAGCCCTGAACGACCTGGATATCCTGGCGCCGTGGATATCCGCGCTGGCGCCGGCGGCATGGATCACCGCATTCCCGCAGCTCGACCGGATTCCGACCTTGCGCCAGCTGGCGCGGACCCATGCCGACCTGGCGCCGCTGCTGGAACCGGCCCTTGCCGGCGATGGCGATCCGCACCAGGACCTGGCCTCGGCCACCCTCGGCCAGCTGGTGGCAGAGGGCAGCCGGCACGCCGCCGAACGCATGTTGCTGATCGAGCAGCTGGTGACCCAGGCCGGCGAATTCGCCCGCATGGAATACGGTTTCCTGTACGATCCCGCCACCCATCTGCTGGCCATCGGCTATAACGTCGGCGAACGCCGGCGCGACGTCAGCTTCTACGACTTGCTGGCGTCCGAAGCCAGGCTCGCCACCTTCGTCGCCATCGCCCAGGGCCAGCTGCCGCAGGAAAGCTGGTTCGCGCTGGGGCGCCAGCTCACCATCGCCGGCGGCGATCCGATCCTGCTGTCGTGGAGCGGATCGATGTTCGAATACCTGATGCCTTTGCTGGTCATGCCGCATTTTGAAAACACCCTGCTCGGCCAGACTTACCAGTCGGCGGTAAGGCGGCAAATCGAATACGGCATGCAGCGCGGCGTGCCTTGGGGCATTTCGGAATCGGGCTACCATACATTCGACGCCAGCCTCAACTACCAGTACCGCGCATTCGGCGTGCCGGGCCTGGGCTTCAAGCGCGGGCTCGGCGACGACCTGGTGATCGCTCCGTATGCGTCGATGATGGCGCTGATGGTGGCGCCGGAAGAAGCATGCCGTAACCTGCAGCAGCTGTCGGCCGAAGGTTTCGAGGGCGAATACGGCTTCTTCGAAGCAATCGACTACACGCCGTCGCGCCTGCCGCGCGGACAAGCCAGCGTGGTCATCCGCTCTTTCATGGCGCATCACCAGGGCATGGGTTTCCTGTCGCTGGCGTACCTGCTGCTGGACCGGCCCATGCAAAAACGCTTCGAATCGGACCCGCTGTTCCAGGCCACCATGTCGCTGCTGCACGAGCGCGTGCCGAAAGCCAGCGCAACCTATTCCAACACCACCGAACTGGCCGACATCCGCACCGCCGCGGCTGACCAGGGCATGCAGATGCGGGTGCTGCAACGTCCAGATCCGCGCACGCCGGAAGTGCAGCTGCTGTCGAACGGCCGTTATCACGTGATGATCACCAGCGCCGGCGGCAGCCGCAGCCGCTGGAACGATCTCGCCGTGACCCGCTGGCAGGAAGACAGCACGCGCGACAACTGGGGCGCCTTCTGTTATGTGCGCGAACTGAACGGCGGCGAACCCGGCCATTTCTGGTCGACCGCTTTCCAGCCGACGCTGGCGCAGCCGGACAGCTACGAAGTGATCTTCTCCGAAGGCCGCGCCGAATTCCGCCGGCGCGACAACAGTTTCGACATGCATACTGAAATCGTGGTGTCGCAGGAAGACGATATCGAATTGCGCCGTACCCGCATCGTCAACCGCTCGCGCTCGCGCCGCACCATCGACATCACCAGCTATGCCGAGGTGGTGCTGGCGCCGGCCGCCGCCGACGCCACCCACCCGGCCTTCAGCAACCTGTTCGTGCAGACTGAAATCGTGGCTGCCCAGCGCGCTATCCTGTGCACGCGCCGGCCGCGTTCCATGCATGAAAAGATGCCGTGGATGTTCCACCTGATGGCGCTGCACGGCGCCGACATCGACGCCGTATCGTATGAAACCGACCGCATGCAGTTCATCGGCCGCGGCAATACCTTGGCTGCGCCGCAAGCGATGCGCCGGCAAGGCCCGCTGGCAGGCAACGCCGGCCCGGTACTCGATCCGATCGTCGCCATCCGTTACCAGATCACGCTGGAAGCGGAACAGACCGCCACCATCGACATGGTGACCGGCATCGGCGATTCGCGCGACATCTGCCTCGGCCTGATCGAAAAATACCAGGATCGCCACCTGGCGGACCGGGTCGTCGAATTGTCCTGGCCGCACAGCCAGGTGGTGCTGCGCCAGCTCAACGCCAGCGAAGCCGACGCCCAGCTTTACAGCCGGCTGGCGAACTCGGTGATCTATGTCAATCCGCTGCTGCGCGCCGACGCCAGCGTCCTGGTCCGCAACCATCGCGGGCAGTCCGGCTTGTGGGGCTACGCCATTTCCGGCGACCTGCCGATCGTGCTGGTACGCCTCAAGAGCCAGGACAACATCGAACTGGTGCGGCAACTGGTGCAGGCCCACGCCTACTGGCGTTCGAAAGGACTGGCGGTCGACCTGGTGATCTGGAACGAAGACCATGCCGGTTACCGGCAATTGCTGCAAGAGCAGATCATGGGGCTGATTTCATCGGTCACCGGCGCCCATGAAATCGACCGCCCGGGCGGCATTTTCGTGCGCCTGGTCGACCAGATCTCGGATGAAGACCGGATCTTGTTCCAGTCGGTGGCGCGGGTCATCCTGAGCGACAGCCGCGGCACGCTGGCCGAACAGATCAACCGCCGCGACCTGATGGAGATCCGGCTGCCGCGCCTGATACCGGCACTGAAACAAACGCTGCCCGCAATGCCGCCGGAAATCCGGCTGCCGCAGCGCGAGCTGGACCTGGCGAACGGCACCGGCGGCTTCACGGCTGACGGCCGCGAGTATGTCATCACCACCTCCAGCACCCGGCTGACGCCGGCGCCCTGGGTCAACATCATCGCCAACCCGGAATTCGGCAGCGTGATTTCGGAAAGCGGACAGGCATACAGCTGGGGCGAAAACGCCCATGAATTCCGGCTCACGCCGTGGGCCAACGATCCGGTCAGCGACGGCGGCGGCGAAGTGTTCTACCTGCGCGACGAAGAAAGCGGACATTACTGGTCGCCGACGCCGCTGCCCCGCTGCGGCAGCGGCAGCGGCGACTACGTGACCCGGCACGGCTTCGGCTACAGCGTGTTCGAACATGTCGAGGATGGCATTGTTTCCGAACTGACCGTGTATGTCGCGGTCGATGCCTCGGTCAAGTATTCGGTGCTGCGGGTACGCAACGAGTCCGACAGCATGCGCAAGCTTTCCGCCACCGGCTATGTCGAATGGGTGCTGGGCGACTTGCGCCCTAAATCGTCCATGCACATCGTCACTGAAACCGATCCGGCCACCGGCGCCCTGTTTGCGCGCAATCCCTACAATACCGAATTCACCGAGCGCGCCGCGTTCTTCGATGTCGACGCCAGCAACCGCAGCGTCAGCGGCGACCGCAATGAATTCATAGGCCGCAACGGATCGCTGCAAAAACCCGCGGCGATGGAACGGCTGCGCCTGTCCGGCAAGGTCGGCGCCGGTTTCGACCCATGCGCCGCACTCCAGGTTCAGTTCGAACTGAACCAGGGCCAGCAGCGCGAAATCGTCTTCATCCTTGGCATGGCTGATACCCGCCAGACCAATGCCAGCAGCCTGGTGCAACGCTATCGCGGCGGCGCCGCGGCGCATGAAGCGCTGCAGGCGGTACATGCATTCTGGGAACATACGCTGGGCGCAGTCCAGGTAAAAACACCGGACCGCGAGCTGGACCTGCTCGCCAACGGCTGGCTGATGTACCAGGTCATCGCTTGCCGCCTGTGGGCGCGCAGCGGCTACTACCAGTCCGGCGGCGCCTTCGGCTTCCGCGACCAGCTGCAGGACGCCATGGCGCTGGTGCACTGCCAGCCGCAGCTGCTGCGCGCCCACCTGCTGCTGTGCGCCGCCCACCAGTTCATCGAAGGCGACGTCCAGCACTGGTGGCATCCGCCCAGCGACCGCGGCGTGCGCACCCATTGCTCCGACGACTTCCTGTGGCTGCCGCTGGCAGTCCATCGTTACGTCAGCAGCACCGGCGACCGCGGCGTGCTGGACGAGAGCGTGCATTTCCTGGAAGGCCGCGCGGTCAGTCCGGACGAGGATTCCTACTACGACCTGCCAAGCCATTCGAGCCAGGCCGCAACCTTGTACCAGCATTGCGTGCGCGCCATCGAGAGAGGCTTGAGATTTGGCGTGCATGGCTTGTCGCTGATGGGATCATGCGACTGGAACGACGGCATGGACAAGGTCGGCGACAAAGGCAAAGGCGAAAGCGTCTGGCTCAGCTTTTTCCTGTACGACGTGCTGGCCGGCTTTGCCGAAGTCGCGCTCGGCCAGCAGGACCAGGCATTCGCCGACCGTTGCCGCGCCGAGGCCGGCCGGCTGCAGGGAAACATCGCCAAGAACGGCTGGGACGGCGGCTGGTACCGGCGCGCCTATTTCGACGACGGCACGCCGCTCGGCTCCGCCCAGAATGTCGAATGCCAGATCGATTCGATTTCGCAAAGCTGGGCGGTGCTGTCCGGCGCCGGCGATCCGCAACGGGTGCAGGCTGCGATGCAGGCAGTCGACCAGCGCCTGGTGCGGCGCAAAGACGGCATCATCCAGCTGCTGGATCCGCCGTTCGACAAATCCGACCAGGACCCGGGTTATATCCGCGGCTATGTTCCCGGCGTGCGCGAGAATGGCGGGCAGTATACGCACGCCGCCATCTGGACCGTGATGGCGTTCGCCAAGCTGGGCGACCGCCAGCGCGCGTGGGAACTGATGCGCATGATCAATCCGCTCAACCACGGCAAGACCGCTGAAAAAATCGCCATCTACAAGGTCGAGCCCTATGTGGTGGCAGCCGACGTCTACGCCGGAGCGCCGCACGTCGGCCGCGGCGGCTGGACCTGGTATACCGGGTCGGCCGGGTGGATGTACCGCCTGATCGTGGAATCGCTGCTGGGCCTGAGGCTGGAAGGCGACAAGCTGCACGTCGCCCCATGCCTGCCGCACGACTGGGATACCTATAGCATGGATTATCGATACCGAGACACCATGTACAAGATAGTGGTAACGCAGACCGCTGCCGAGGACGCCATCGCGCATTTCAAGGTAGACGGCGTGGCGCAGGAAGACAGCGCGATTGCTTTGATAGATGACCAGCGCGAACATGCGGTGGAGATCCAGATGCGCTCACTGCCTGGAGCAGACACAACGCCCCAGGCAGGACATGCGTGATCAGCGGTCCAGCTTGTCGCGCAAGGCTGCCTTTCCTTGCGGCGTCAGGTACGGGCCGAGTTGTGCATAAGGGACCAGGAAGTTTTGCTCGCAGCCGGTGCCGTATGCCTCTTCCCAGAACTGCATGCCGTCGTTCTTGAGCGATACGCGATAATCGCCTTCATCCTTGTAGCCGCCCTGGCATTCCTTATCCAGTTTCAGGTTCTTGAACAGGAATTTTTTCAGCTTGTCCGGCAACGGATTGGCGTTGCCGTCGGGCGGTTTGGCGACGAACCACTGCCACAGGTTGATCTCCTCGCCGCTCTGCAGGTCCCAGGTACGGTAGTCGAGCGTGATGCCGTTGCGGCCGTATCCCGCGGCCCAGCGGTAAAAATTGATGGTGATCCAGCGTGCTGACCAGAACACCGGTTCAGTATGCGTTTCATCTTCTGCCGCCAGGCCCATGTCGCCGAGAAACCGGCGGCGCGTGGCAAAATAATCGGCGATGTCTTCGGGCTTGCCGGGCAGCTCGGCGCGCAGCGTCCGGTTGAGGCCGGCCAGCCGGTCGCCTGGCTCCAGCAATTCAAGCGTGACGACATCGGCAATCCGCAGGCTGCGGTATTTCTTGCCCTCGAATTCCTGCACCTTGCCAACCTGCAGCGCCGGGAAAACTTCCAGCTCCAGGTTATAGGCGTCGCTGCCGCAAGCATTTCCCTCGCCGTTCCAGCTGACACGCGTCAACGCCAGCGCTTGCGGCTTGCCGCCTTTCGGATTGCGCCAGCTGCCCAGCAATTTATCGCCTGCGGGTGGTTCCAGCGTCCATGCGCCGGTGCCGTCGCCTTCTTTCCAGCCTGCCTGCCCTGCTTCCATTTTCAGCTGGATCGGTTTCTTTTAGCGCGCATAATAATATATGCCGCTCGCTTCGCCGCCGTC
>Ga0182005_1000279_pt1 | contig 32226 bp, 34 predicted proteins | sample Sormic07211103_1_FD_123021 | JGI IMG/M metagenome (GOLD analysis project Ga0182005, IMG submission 123021) | Rhizosphere microbial communities from Sorghum bicolor, Mead, Nebraska, USA - 072115-103_1 MetaG | ecosystem: Host-associated > Plants > Roots > Rhizosphere | place: USA: Nebraska...
AAAGGACGGCACGTTCACCAATGCCGAACGGCGCATTTCGCGCGTGCGCAAGGTGATGCCGGCCAAGGCCGGCTTGTCGGACTGGGAAGTCACGATCGCCCTGGCCAAGGCGCTGGGATATGACATGCCGTACAAGCACCCATCCGAAATCATGGACGAAATCGCGGCGCTGACGCCGACCTTCCATGGCGTCAGCTACGCCAAGCTGGAAAAACTGGGCAGCATCCAGTGGCCATGCAATGACGCCGCGCCGGATGGCACGCCGATCATGCACATCGACGAGTTTGTACGCGGCAAGGGCAAGTTCATCAATACCCAATACATTGCCACCGATGAAAAAGTCACGCAAAAATATCCGCTGATCCTGACCACCGGACGCATCCTGTCGCAATACAACGTCGGCGCCCAGACCCGGCGTACCGAGAATGTGCAGTGGCACGGCGAAGACCGGCTGGAAATCCATCCGCACGACGCCGAGGACCGCGGCATACGCGAAGACGACTGGGTCGGCATCGAGTCGCGTGCAGGGCAGACGGTATTGCGGGCGACGGTGACGGAGCGGGTGCAGCCTGGCGTGGTGTACACCACCTTCCACTTTCCGGAATCGGGTGCGAATGTCATCACTACCGACAATTCCGACTGGGCTACCAATTGTCCGGAGTACAAGGTTACTGCGGTCCAGGTAATGCCGGTGGCGCAGCCGTCCGAATGGCAGCAGCAATACAGCCGCTTCAACCGAGAACAACTGGGGCTGCTGGCGGGCGAGGCTGGCCAGCTGGCGGATGCGGTAAGCAAATGAAGCGATCCAGCAAGGGGAAAAAATGAATCCGGACAATCTTATAAAAATGGCGAACCAGATCGGCAGTTTCTTTGAAACCATGCCAGACAGGGAGCAGGCGCAAAGCGACATCGCCAGCCACATCAAGCGCTTCTGGGAGCCGCGCATGCGGCGTTCCCTGCTGCAGCATGTGGACCAGCACGACGGCGCGGACCTGATGGACATTGTGCTGGAAACCCTGCGCAGCCATCGCGCGGCGGTGCTCTGACAGGCGCCTGCGATTTGTGATTTTCCTTATATTAACTAGGAGTAAAGTTGAATTTATGATAAATAAAAATAACCCAGCTCGCTTGGGTTTTTGCTATAATGCCCACTGTACTGGCAATTTCCGGACTGCGTGTAACGATTTATCCAAACGATCATCGCCCAGCCCACGTTCATGTTATCGGGCACGGATGCGAGGCAGTGTTTAACCTGCATTGCCCGGATGGACCAGCCGAATTGCGAGAGAATCATGCGTTTCCCCAGAGAGAGCTGAACAAAATTGCGAGCGGGCTCAACGCCTGCCTGGCTGCTCTTTGCGACAAGTGGAGTCAGATACATGGACATTACCGATAAGGTTTTTGAAGCAGCCAACCAGCGCGCCGCCGCTGCCAGGAAAACATTCCCTGCCGCGGTGGAGGTGCGTTATGACCGCCGCGTAGCGCGCATCGTCATTGTGCTTGCCTCCGGCCTGGAGCTGGCATTTTCTCCCAAGCACGTGCAAGGCCTGGAGCATGCGCACCAGGCCGAGCTTGCCGACGCCGAAATCACGCCTTCCGGCCTGGGGATTCATTTTCCGCGCCTGGATGCCGACTTGTACCTGCCGGCGCTGCTGGAAGGTTTTCTCGGATCAAAACGCTGGATGGCGTCCGAGATCGGCAAAATGGGCGGCAAGATATCCACCGAGGCAAAAGCCAGGGCCGCGCGCGAAAACGGAAAACTGGGTGGACGGCCAAGGAAAACAAAAGAGTTGAAGGCGGCCTAGGAGGCTGTCCCTAGGGCTTCAATTTGAAGCGGGTAAACGTTTCAATCAGCTGAGCGCCGTCGCTCATCAGAAAATTCTCGAAAGCTATCGCCACCGGCGGCAGCTGCTTGTGCTGGCGGTGCACCACGTACCAGTTCAGCATCGCCGGAAAACCTTGGACGTCGAGCACCGCCAGGTTGCCGACCTGCAGTTCCAGGCTGATGGTGTGGACCGACAGGAAACTGACGCCCATGCCGGCGATCACTGCCTGCTTGATGGTTTCGAAACTCTTGATCTCCATGGCCACATTGAGCTGCGCCAGGTGGTCGCCAAAACTCTCCTGCATGGAATTCCAGGTATCCGAGCCTCTTTCGCGCACGATGAACGGTTCGCGCATCAGGCGCGCCATCGGAATCCGTTTCTTGCCTGCCAGCGGATGCTGGGGCGAGGCCACGATGACGTAAGGGTGGGGCGCGAATGCGCGCCGTACCATGCCGGGGTCTTCCGGCGGCCTGACCATGATCGCCAGGTCGGTCTGGTTATCCTGCAGGTTGCGCAGCAGCTCCTCGCGGTTATGCACGGTCAGCTTGAGGCTGACGTTTTCATGGCGGCGCTGGAACTCTGCCAGCAGGCGCGGGAAAAAATAATCGCCGGCGCTGATCACGGCGACATTCAGCCTGCCGCCGGACACGCCTTTCAGCTGCGCCATGGCGTCTTCGGCTTCACGAAACTGCTGGATGATCATGCGCCCGTGCCGCAGCATTTCCACGCCCGCGGCGGTCAGGTAGATCTTCTTTCCCAGCTGCTCGAACAAGGGCAAGCCTGCATGCTCCTCAAGCTGCTTGACCTGCAGCGACACAGCTGGCTGCGTCAGGTGCAATTCTTCAGCCGCCCGCGAGTAGCTGAGATGGCGCGCCACGGTCTCGAAGGTTTTCAGCTGCCGCAGCGTAGCGTTCTTCATTCCGGCCTCCTTTTTCATTATAAGTATTCGCTAATGATTATGCACAAAAACTTTAACTATGACTAATGATTTATTTTCCCTACCATGGCTTCAAGTCTGGAGATAAATGCAGATGAATTCATCAGGCAATTCCAATCACCGAAACGTGTATTTAGGAGGAAATGAATCATGGCCAGCATCACCATCGAGCGTACCTTTTTTGACCCTGCCGAAGAAACATCGCTGTATGCCTATAACGCCGCTTTCCACGAACTGGGCCTGAGCTGGCACTGGGATTACGATACCTACCGTTCGCTGCTGGCAGGCGCCGGCGAAAAGAACGTGATCTGCACCTATATCGAAACCCACCAGCGCCATCTGCTGAATGCCTACGACGCCGATTTCCTGATCAAGGCGATCGAATGCGCCAGGGCGCAATGCCTGGAAAACATCAGGGCGTCCGGCAGCCAGCCGGGCTTCAGCGTCAACTGGGCGGAAGTGCAGCGGGCCGAAGTCGGCGTCTGAAGCAGCACGGTTTTCGATACAGGCGCAGGGCTGCAACCGCAGCCGCAAGCGCCAGGTTGCATGTGAATTAATGAATTCGACTTGTTCCCGGCTGGCCCGGTATTTTTTAGGGACAGAAAACTACTAATCTTGACCGCAGTCAAGGATCGCCGGCACAAGTCCTCGCACAATCAGTGCGACCATGCATTTTCCGCGATTGCTGCAAAAGACGGCGACGCGGACGGATAAGGGATGCATGGCAGACATAGAACTCATGGTCGCCCATGCGCAATGCTAGGCACAATGCGGTGTTCATGGCGACGTAGAAAACCAACCATAATTTGGAGACGGAGACATGAATCAAGACAGTGCCCTGGGGGGCAAGGTATCGAATTCCCATCGATGGTGGCAGCTTGTGATGGGGATCATCTGCATGGCCATGATTGCCAACCTGCAGTACGGTTGGACCTTGTTTGTCAATCCTATTTCTGAAAAATACGGCTGGAGCAAGGCCGCGATCCAGATAGCCTTTACCGTGTTCGTGCTGACCGAGACCTGGCTGGTGCCTATCGAAGGCTACCTGGTCGACAAGCTGGGCCCGCGCCCGGTGGTGCTGGTGGGCGGCATCCTGTGCGGCCTGGGTTGGGTATTGAATTCCTACGCGTCTTCCTTGCCGATGCTGTACATCGCGGCCGCCATCAGCGGCGTCGGCGCCGGCGCCGTGTACGGCACCTGCGTCGGCAATGCGCTGAAATGGTTTCCGGACCGGCGAGGGCTGGCGGCGGGGCTTACCGCGGCCGGCTTCGGCGCCGGTTCGGCGATCACCATCATCCCGATTTCGGCCATGATCAAGAGCAGCGGTTATGAAGCCGCATTCTTCTATTTCGGCATCGGCCAGGGCGTGATCGTGTTCCTGATCGCGCTGGGACTGAAGGCCGCGCCGAGCTACCTGAAGAAGGGCAGCGCGGCCTTGAAGATCAAGGTGCAGCAGGGCCGACGCGACTACCGGCCGAGCGAAGTGCTGCGGCAGCCGGTGTTCTGGATCATGTACCTGATGTTCGTCACGGTCGCCGCCGGCGGCCTGATGGCGACGGCGCAGCTGGGGCCGATCGCCAAGGATTTCAAGGTCATGGACGTGCCGGTCAACATCATGGGCCTGGTCTTGCCTGCGCTGACTTTTGCACTGGCGATCGACCGCGTCCTGAACGGATTGACGCGGCCGTTTTTCGGCTGGGTGTCGGACCAGATCGGACGCGAACAGACCATGTTCATCTGCTTTGCGCTGGAATCGTTCGGCATCCTGATGCTGTATAAATTCGGCGCCGACCCGCTGCTGTTCGTGATCCTGACCGGCCTGGTGTTTTTCGCCTGGGGCGAAATCTACAGCCTGTTTCCGTCCACCTGCGCCGACACGTTCGGCAGCAAGTATGCGGCAGCCAACGCCGGTCTCTTGTACACCGCCAAAGGCACCGCGGCCTTGCTGGTGCCATTTTCCAGCATGCTGACGGCCGCCACCGGCAGCTGGGAAGCGGTGTTTGTCGTCAGCAGCGTGATGAATGCGGTAGCTGCCTTGCTGGCGTGGTTTGTATTGAAACCGATGCGAAAGGCGATCATGGATGAATCGATTCCGGAACACGAAGTGAAAGAAGCAGAACTGAAAGCGCTAGGCCGCGTTCCTGACCGCCTGGTCTGACCATCATCGGATCTCGTCCGGAGGTTCTTGCGGGTGATCCCCTCAAGAACCTGGACGGATAAGGCAGTCCGCATCAGCGCTCCGGTTCTCGCGTCATTCTCTCGCGCCATTTTATCCATATAGCAGCAGCTTGCCCGCATCCGCAACCGGATGCGACAGGGCAGGTGTGCGCCAAATATTTACATGGCCTGGCTGCGGTCCTGGGCGATGCCGTCAAATTCTTAACAGGTCGGGGAAGATTGAAAATGATACAGCGCTGGCTACGGTTTACATACCAAGACACAATCCGCTTCGGCACCCTGGAAGGCAAGCGGGTCCAGATATGGGAAGGCGCCATGTTCGCCGCACCGAAGCCGTCCGGCTTGTTTGTCGACCTGGCCGAGGTGAAGGTGCTGATGCCGACCCAGCCCAGCAAGATCCTGGCGCTGTGGAACAACTTCGGCGCGCTCGGCGCCAAGCTGAACCTGGCGCGGCCGGCTGAACCGCTGTACCTGATCAAGTCGCCGAATTCTTACCTGGATCCGCAGGAAACCATCCGCCAGCCGGCCGCCGGCGGCAAGGTGGTGTTCGAGGGCGAGCTGGGCATCGTGATCGGCAAGAGCGCCAGCCGGGTGGCCGAAGCCGAGGCCGGCAAATACATCTTTGGCTATACCTGCGCCAACGACGTCACGGTAGCCGACATCCTGAACCGCGACCCGTCGTTTGCACAGTGGGTGCGCGCCAAGGGCTGCGACACCTTCTGCCCGTTCGGGCCGGTGGTGGCAAGCGGGCTGGACCCGGAAACGCTGACAGTCAGGACCATCCTGAACGGCGAAGTGCGGCAGGATTACCCGGTCAGCGACATGCTGTTTTCAGCAGCGCAGCTGGTAAGCCTGATTTCCCAGGACATGACGCTTTATCCCGGCGACATCATCTTGTGCGGCACCTCGGTCGGGGTCGGCTCGATGAAGCCGGGCAGCACGGTGGAAATCGAGATCGAAGGCATCGGCAAGCTCAGCAACCGTTTTGAGTAGGCGCAAGCTGCTGCAGCAGCAGGGCCTCCAGGTTTTTTATTACTAGCACGGAGCAATCATGAAAATCGCAATTGTAGGAGCCGGCGCCATTGGCGGCTATGTCGGCGCCAAGCTGTCGCTGGCCGGCGAAGACGTCACGTTTATCGTGCGCGGCGCCAACCTCGACGCCATCAGCCGCAACGGCATGAAGCTGATCCTGGAGGATGGCTCGGAACACATCGCCCGGGCCAAGGCCACCGACAACTACCGGCTGGCCGGGCGCCAGGACCTGGTGATCCTGGCGCTGAAGGCGCACCAGCTGGAAAGCATCGCCGACCAGCTGCATCACTTGCTGGGGCCGGAAACGGCGATCGTCACCATGCAGAACGGCATTCCTTATTGGTACTTCCACAAGCATGGCGGCGCGCTGGAAGGCAGCATTCTGAAAACGGTCGACCCGACCGGCGAGATCAGCGAAAAAATCCCGGCATCGCGGGTAATCGGCTGCGTGGTGTATCCGGCCTCCGAGCTGGTAGCGCCGGGCGTGGTGCGCCATTTTGAAGGCGAACGTTTTCCCTTGGGAGAGCTGGACGGTTCCCACAGCGAACGCGTGACGCGCATTTCGGAATGCTTCGTGAACGCCGGCTTCAAGGCGCCTGTGCTGGACGACATCCGTTCTGAAATCTGGCTCAAGCTGTGGGGCAACCTGAGTTTCAATCCGATCAGCGCGCTGACCCATTCGACGCTGGTCGACATCTGCCAGTTTCCCTTGTCGCGCGCGCTGGCCGCTGCGCTGATGACCGAGGCCCAGGCCATCGCCCACAAGCTCGGGATCACCTTCCGCGTGCCGCTCGACAAGCGGATCGCCGGCGCCGAGAAAATCGGCAAGCATAAAACCTCGATGCTGAAAGATGTGGAAGCAGGGCGCGCGCTGGAAATCGATGCACTGGTAGGTTCTGTGATCGAACTGGCGCGCCTGACGCAGACGCCGACGCCGCATCTCGATACGGTCTACGCCTTGGTGAAACTGCTGGCCAAGACCTTCGAGGAAGAGCGCGGCCAGGTGCAGCTGCAGCGCGTCGCCTGAAGCGCGGCGCATGGCTGGTCCGGCGCGGCGGCAAAGTGGGCAATCTTAACCGTCGTCAAGGATTAAGCCAGGAAATTCTCGCAAAATGAATCATGGCGCAAGTTCCGTATATTGCGGCCACAGGGATATTTGCGGTAGCACCAGAATAATATGTATTCAATAACAAGCACCCATAATAAATAAGCATCCTAAAATCATCAGGAGACAAGATACATGGACACCAGTAACGCCAAGCGAGCTCCTAATCGTTGGATTCAACTGATTATCGGCATCATCTGCATGGGCTTGGTCGCCAATCTGCAATATGCCTGGACATTGTTCGTCAATCCCATGGATGCCAAGCATCATTGGGGCCAGGCGGCAATTCAATTATCGTTTTCCATCTTCATCGTGACTGAAACCTGGCTGGTGCCGATCGAGGGCTGGCTGGTCGACAAATTCGGCCCGCGCCCGGTGATCGCCATGGGCGCGCTGTTTGCCGGCGCCGGATGGGTCATCAACTCGATGGCGACCAACCTGTTCGAACTGTATGCGGCGGCGATCATCTCGGGCATAGGCGCCGGCTGCGTCTACGGCACCTGCGTCGGCAATGCGCTGAAATGGTTCCCTGACCGGCGCGGCCTGGCGGCTGGCCTGACCGCTGCCGGCTTCGGCGCCGGCGCCGCGGTGACAGTGATCCCGATCGCCAACATGATCCAGTCGTCCGGCTACGAAAGGGCGTTCCTGTTCTTCGGCATCCTGCAGGGCGTATGCATTTTCCTGCTGGCCTTGATGATGGTGAGGCCGGTGCCGCCAGCGGGCGTGGTGGTGTCCAAAAAGATCACCATGACAAAAATCGACTACACGGCCGGACAGATGATCAAGACGCCGGTGTTCTGGCTGATCTATGTGCTGTTCGTCGCCGTCGCCGCCGGCGGCCTGATGGCCACCGCGCAGCTGGCGCCGATCGCCAAGGATTTCGGCATCGCCAAGCTGCCGATGACGCTGCTGGGCGTGACCTTGCCGTTGCTCACCATGACGCTGTCCATCGACAATCTTTGCAACGGCTTCACACGGCCGCTGTGCGGCTTCATATCCGACAAGATCGGCCGTGAAAACACCATGTTCATCGTTTTCATCGGTGAAGGCGTGGCCTTGCTGGGATTGATGGAATACGGCCATAACCCGTATGCCTTCATGCTGTTTGCGGCCTTGGTGTTCCTGTTCTGGGGCGAGATATTTTCCATCTTCCCGGCGATCTGCGCCGACACCTTCGGCAGCAAGTTCGCCGCCGGCAATGCGGGTACGCTTTACACCGCGAAGGGCACCGCGGCCTTGCTGGTGCCGCTGACCTCGGTGCTGTCCGCCGGCGGCGCCTGGAACCGGGTATTCCTTGCCGCCTCCATCATCACCATCGGCGCCGGCCTGGTCGCCAAGTTCGTGCTGGCGCCGATGCGCAAGCGCTGGGTCGACAAGGGAGTTCCCGCCTATGCCTCAGCGTTCGATCCGCACGCAGCGGCCGCGGTGAAACGTTCGACCTGATCCTGGTGCGCGGGACGGCGCCTGGCGTCGTCCCGCTTCTGCCTATTGCTGCCGATCTGTCACAGCGTAAGCATGATCTTGCCGATATGCGCATTGGTTTCCATCAGCGCATGGGCCTGCGCAGCCTGTTCGAGCGGGAAAGTCTGGAAAATCACCGGCTTGATTTTCCCACTCTCCAGCAGCGGCCAGACTTGGGTGCGCAGCTGGCTGGCAATGGCGGCCTTGAACGCTACCGGCCTGGGCCGCAGGGTTGATCCGGTCACCGTCAGCCGGCGCAGCAGGACCTGGCCGAAATGGACGTTTGCCTTGGCGCCGCCAAGCATGGCGATGAACACCAGCCTGCCGTCGTCGGCCAGGCAGTTCAGCTCGCGCTGGATATAGTCGCCCGCCACCATGTCGAGAATCACATCCGCGCCTTTGCCTTGGGTCAGGGTCTTGACTGCTTCGACAAAATCTTCCGTGCGGTAATTGATGCCGCGTTCCGCTCCCAGCACTTCGCAGGCGCGGCATTTTTCGTCGGAGCCGGCGGTGGCGAACACCCGGTGCCCCAGCGCGGTAGCGATCTGGATCGCGGCGACGCCGATGCCGGAAGTGCCGCCCTGGACCAGCAAGGTTTCGCCCGGCGCCAGGCGGCAGCGGTCAAATACATTGCTCCATACGGTAAAAAAGGTTTCCGGCAGCGAGGCCGCTTCCAGCACGCTCCAGCCGGCAGGAACCGGCAGGCACAGCGCCGCCGGCGCCGTGCAGTATTCGGCGTAGGCGCCGCCCTGGACCAGCGCGCACGCCAGGTCGCCTTTGCGCCAGGCAGTATTGCTGAAGTCGCCGTCGACAATTTCTCCCGCGATTTCCAGGCCGGGTAGTGTGGAGGTGCCGGGCGGCACCGGATAGTGGCCGGCGCGCTGCAATACGTCTGGACGATTGACGCCGGCGGCTTGCACTTTGATCAGCAGTTCGCCGGGCTTGAAGGCAGGCACGGGCTGTTCGCTGACCTGCAAGACTTCTGGTCCGCCGAAGGCGGTGATGTTGATGGCGCGCATGGAATCCGATCCCGGTAGTTGGCAACCGGATCAGTCTACGAAGATGTCGAGGACCGCGCATTGATCGGGCTCAATCTTCCCGATTTAGACCTGGACTTTCCTTGATGATATAACCTGACCGGATATCTATATTATGTTGCGGCGCGGGAGCGCTGTTCCGGAAGGTTGCCGAGCGCTGTGAATCGGCTGCTAAAAATAAAACAGCCGATCGATGATCGGCTGTTTTTTGCTACACCTGCAGGCATCACCGGAGTGAGCGCGCGGCGCTGGGAATTACAAGCCCCAGGTGTAGGTGGCGTCTGTCTTGTCGCCGGTAGTTGCTGCGTCGAGGGACTCGCGCAGGCCGACTGCCAGAAGAGTCGCGGCTACAGCATAGGCGATGCCTGCCACTTTTGCGGAAAAACCAGTGCTGCTTGCCGGGGTGTAGCTGTTGGTTGCTGTAGTCACGGTAGTGCTCCTGTCAAAGTAAGAATCTCTTATGCTGCTTTGCATTATATATTTTGAATAATGACTTTTCTAATGACATTATCCAATAACAGGTATGCCATCTGTCAATATCTCGCGCTGCAATATAAGAGGATCTGCCAGGAATACAACAGTATTTGATCGATGCGGCCAGGGTTGAGGGCTGCGTAGCTGGATTCAGCGTTTCGGCAGCATCGTGTATGCACAGGGTATGCACGAGGCCGCATGCTGCTTGGATTTATCTGGATTTGCTCAGATTTTTCCCTGGTGTTTTAACCTGCTCAGGGTCTCCGGGGAAATATTCAGGTAGGTCGCAAGTTCTTTTTTCGGCATGCGGTCATACAGGTCAGGATGCTTGCGCAAGAAGCGATGCACGCGGCCTGGCGCATCCAGCAAGTGCAAGGTGATGGTGTGCGCCATGATTTCGCTCATCAGGCGCATCACTTCGTATTCAAAAGCTTGCTTGAGTTTCGGATGCTTGTCCATGAACGCCGCCCATTGCTGCAATGGCAGTTTGGCAACCCGCGCCTTGGATACGCACACGATGCTGTACGGGGTCGGCGTTTTCAGGCGCCACGCGGCGTAGCTGGTCTCCATGTCGCGCTCGTCGGCGAAGCGCAGGATCATTTCCTTGGCTTGCTGGTTTGTCACCACGCGCTTGAGGATGCCGTCCAGGATGAAATATTGCTCCATCTCATGGATGCCCTGGTGCAGCAGAATTTCTCCTTTGCCGCCATCGACTACGACCAGATGCGATTCCAACTCGAGCATTTCGCTCTCGTCCAAGTCTTTTAAAACATTATTTTGCCTGAGCTGAACACGAATGATGTTTTTCTCTGGATGGTTTTCTATGAGGGTCATGTAGGCGTTTTAAGGGATGGTCGACAGCTGTGAAGATGATGCGTGAAAACTTGACCGAGGTCAATGCTGTCCTCTCCATGAGCTGGCTAAGATGGCATCAAGCTAAAGCAATGCAAGAGGTATTGCCGAGGCAGATAACCGATAACAGGAGGAGCAATGGCAGCAGTGATAACCGAATCGAAGGTAGCGCCTGGCGCCGTGTCGAGCACGACTGCCGACGATACGCTCAAGCGCAAGAGCCGGGAAGCCGGCGTGGTGTCTGGCGGGCACCTGGTGGCGCGTGCGCTGAAGAACGAAGGCGTGGACACCATCTTTACCTTGTGCGGCGGCCATATCATCGATATCTACGATGGCTGCATCGACGAAGGCATCCGCATCATCGATGTGCGCCATGAACAAGTTGCAGCGCACGCTGCCGACGGTTATGCGCGCCAGACCGGCAAGCTGGGCGTGGTGGTGACGACGGCAGGTCCGGGCTGCACCAATGCGGTGACCGGGATTGCGACGGCGTTCCGTTCGGAAAGCCCGGTGCTGCATATCGGCGGGCAGGGCGGCATCACGCAGCACATGATGGGTTCGCTGCAAGATTTGCCGCATACCGAAATGATGCGTCCGATCACCAAGTTTTCCGAAGGCGTGCGTTCCACGGAACGGGTTGCCGACATGGTGTCGATGGCGATCCGCGCCTGCTTTGCCGGCGCCCCCGGTCCGGCCTACCTGGAAATCCCGCGCGACGTGCTGGACCGCGAGATCGATATCAGCAAGGCAGTGATTCCCGCTGCCGGCCAGTATCGCGCTTCCGTGAAATCGCTGGGCGATGTGGCCGATATCGAGAAGCTGGCCGACATCCTGGTGCAAGCGGAGCGTCCGGTGGTGATGTACGGCGGCCAGGTCTGGTCTTCGCGTGGACACAAGGAAGCGATCGACCTGGTGCGCGGTCTGGATATCCCGGCGTACTTCAACGGCGCCTCGCGCGGCCTGCTGCCGCCGGGCGACCCGCACCACTTCGACCGCACCCGGCGCGAAGGATTCGACAAGGCCGACGTGATCCTGATCGTGGGCACGCCGTTCGACTTCCGCATGGGTTACGGCAAACGCCTGGGCCTGAACGCGAAAGTGATCCAGATCGACCAGGATTACCGTACGGTGGGCAAGAACCGCGACATCACGCTGGGCCTGGTGGGCGATCCGGGGACGATCCTGGGCGCGGTGCTGCAGGCGGCGAGCGGGCGCATCAACAAGACGGCGCAAGAGAAGCGGCGCTCGTGGATGAAGCAGCTGCAGCAGCAGGAAGCGATTGCGACCGAGAAGCTGATGCCGCTGTTCAAGTCGAACAGTTCGCCGATCCATCCATACCGGGTGGCGTATGAAATCAACGAGTTCCTGAACGACGACACGATCTATATCGGCGACGGCGGCGACGTGGTGACGATCTCGGCGCAGGCGGTGCGTCCGCGCAATCCTGGGCAATGGATGGATCCGGGCGCCTTGGGCAGCCTGGGCGTGGGCACCGGTTTTGCGATAGCGGCGGGCTTGGCCAATCCGGAGAAGGAAGTGATGTGCTACTACGGCGACGGCGCGTTCAGCATGACGTCGTTCGACATGGAGACGGCGAATCGTTTTGGCGTGCCGTATATCGCGGTGATCGGCAACAACTCGGCGATGAACCAGATCCGCTACGGGCAGCTGGCGAAGTACGGTGAAGAACGCGGCAACGTGGGCAACCTGCTGAGCGACATCCCGTACGGCAAGTTTGCGGAGATGCTGGGCGGGCATGGCGAAGAAGTGCGCGATCCGGCGCAGATTGCCGGGGCGCTGCAGCGGGCGCGGGAAGCGGTGCGCAAGACGCGGCGTTGCGCGGTGGTCAATATCTGGGTCGATCCTGCGGTGTACGCCCCGGGAACCATGGCCCAGACCATGTACAAATAAGCTGCTTGGCCACCATAAAAAATTCGATCAAGTTGAACAGGAGATTTGAAATGAGCAAAGAAACAAGCAAGGCAAAACCGCTGGACGGCATCCGCATCATCGACTTCACGCACGTGCAGGCCGGTCCTGCATGCACGCAATTGCTGGCATGGTTCGGCGCCGACGTGATCAAGGTCGAACGCCCGGGTTCCGGCGACGTGACCCGTTCGCAGCTGCGCGATATCCCTGACGTCGATGCCCTGTACTTCACCATGTTGAACAGCAATAAACGTTCGCTCACGCTCGACACCAAAAAGCCTGAAGGCAAGCTGGTGCTGGAAAAGCTGATCAAGGAATCCGACGTGCTGGTCGAAAATTTCGGACCGGGCGCGCTGGACCGCATGGGTTTTTCCTGGGAACGCATCAACGAACTGAATCCGAAGATGATCGTGGCTTCGGTCAAAGGCTTCAGCGACGGCCACCATTACGATGACTTGAAAGTCTACGAAAACGTCGCCCAGTGCGCCGGCGGCGCAGCTTCCACCACCGGCTTCTGGGACGGTCCGCCAACCGTCAGCGCCGCCGCCCTGGGCGACAGCAACACCGGCATGCACCTGGCGATCGGCATCCTGACCGCACTGATCGGCCGCGACAAGACCGGCAAGGGACAACGCGTCGCAGTGTCGATGCAAGACAGCGTGCTGAACCTGTGCCGCGTCAAGCTGCGCGACCAGCAGCGCCTGGACAAGCTGGGCTACCTGGAAGAGTACCCGCAATATCCGCACGGCACATTCAGCGATGTGGTGCCGCGCGGCGGCAATGCCGGCGGCGGCGGCCAGCCAGGCTGGGTGCTCAAGTGCAAGGGCTGGGAAAACGATCCGAACGCGTATATCTATTTCACCATCCAGGGCCATGCCTGGGCGCCAATCTGCAAGGCGATCGGCAAGGATGAATGGATAGAAGATCCGGCCTACAACACACCGAAGGCGCGCCAGCCGCATATCACCGAAATTTTCGACACCATAGAAGTATGGCTGAAGGACAAGACCAAGTTCGAAGCGGTCGACATCCTGCGCAAGTTCGACATTCCTTGCGCACCGGTGCTGACCATGAAAGAGCTGGCCAACGATCCGTCGCTGCGCGCCAGCGGCACCATCACCGAAGTCGATCACAAGGAACGCGGCAAATACCTGACCGTCGGCAGTCCGATCAAGTTCTCCGACCTGACGCCGGAAATCACAGGTTCGCCGCTGCTGGGCGAGCATACCGACGAGGTGCTGGCGGACGTGCTGGGCTACAGCGCCGGACAGATTGCCGAACTGCATAAAGCACAGGCAGTCTGAGGGTGGCAGCAGGCGAGTAATTGCCCCATGAGTCGTCCCCGGGACGGTTGACGGCGTCCGCCCAGGACGCCGTTTTTACATGCGGGCCTCAACAAGGAGCAGCAATATGTCAACTGAACTGGATCTCAGGCAGCTGGTGGAAGCAGTCGGCGACGCCATCGTTATTTCCGACGCCAGGGGCGCCATCACCTTGTGGAATCCGGCGGCCGAGCGCATGTTCGGTTTTACCCAAGGAGAAGCGCTAGGGCAGTCGCTCGACCTGATCATTCCCGAACGCCAGCGTCAGCGGCACTGGGATGGTTATCAAAAGACCATGGATACCGGCATTACCCGCTACGGCAACGACGTGCTGCGGGTGCCGGCGGTGCACAAGGACGGCCATACCCTGTCGATCGCGTTCACGGTGGCGCTGCTGCATACGGCGGATAACAAGGTGGCGGCGATCGTTGCCGTCATCCGCGATGAAAGCAGCCGTTTCGCCGAGGACCGCGCCCTGCGCAAACGGCTGGCGGAACTGGAAGCCAGGCTGACTGCCTTGACTACACAAGCGGCTGAATCCAGTTAAGATCGTGACAGAACCGGCTATCAGGTAAAAGCACGGTGAAAATATAAATATAAACAGGAGATTTTCATGAGCAAAGCACTGGATGGCGTGCGCATTCTCGATTTCACCCATGTCCAGTCAGGGCCGACCTGCACCCAGCTGCTGGCATGGTTCGGCGCCGATGTGATCAAGGTCGAACGCGCGGGCGAGGGCGACGCCACGCGCGGGCAGCTGCGCGACATCCCTGGGGTCGACAGCCTGTATTTCACGATGCTGAACCATAACAAGCGCTCGATCACGCTGGACACCAAGAATCCCAAAGGCAAGGAGGTGCTGGAAACCCTGATCAAGGATTGCGACGTGCTGGTGGAGAATTTCGCACCGGGTGCATTGGACCGCATGGGGTTCAACTGGGAGCGCATCCAGGAACTGAATCCGCGCATGATCGTGGCTTCGGTCAAGGGTTTCGGTCCTGGCAAATACGAGGACTGCAAGGTCTATGAAAACGTCGCCCAGTGCGCCGGCGGCGCGGCTTCCACCACCGGCTTCGACGACGGTCCGCCGATGGTCACCGGCGCCCAGATCGGCGACAGCGGCACCGGCCTGCACCTGGCGCTGGGCATCGTCAGCGCGCTGTTCCAGCGCCACACTTCGGGCCGCGGCCAGAAGGTGCTGGCGCCGATGCAGGACGCCGTATTGAACCTGTGCCGCGTCAAGCTGCGCGACCAGCAGCGGCTGGAACGCACCGGCACCATGCACGAATACCCGCAATACCCGGACAGCAAGTTCGGCGCGGCGGTGCCGCGCGCCGGCAATGCTTCCGGCGGCGGCCAGCCCGGTTCGATCCTGAAATGCAAGGGCTGGGAAACCGATCCGAACGCCTACATCTATTTCATCACCCAGGGCGCGGTCTGGCCGGCGGTCTGCAAGGTGATCGGCGAGGAGGGCTGGATCACCGACGAGGCTTACGCCACGCCGGCGGCACGCCTGCTGCACCTGAAGCCGATCTTTGCCCGCATCGAACAATGGACCATGAGCAAGACCAAGTTCGAGGCCATGGAAATCCTGAACCAGTACGACATCCCATGCGGACCGATCCTGTCGATGAAGGAAATCGCCGAAGACGAATCGCTGCGCCAGACCGGCACCATCGTCGAAATCGACCACCCGACACGCGGCAAGTACCTGACAGTAGGCAATCCGATCAAGATGTCCGACAGCCCGACCGAAGTCACGCGCTCGCCTCTGCTGGGCGAGCATACCGAAGAAGTGCTGGCGCAGCTCGGCTACGGCAAGGATTACATTGCCGTGCTGCGTGAAGAGAAGGTGATCTGAAAACCCCCAGGCCGACGACATGACAGCAGGATCAGATTACCAGGCGCTGAACGCCGCCGATGCGTCGGTCGTGACTTCGGCTGCGGACTACCCGGATGGCCACGTCATCCCGCTGCATCGCCATTCCTGCGCCCAGCTGCTGTATGCGACCAAGGGCGTGATGACGGTCGATGCGGCAGCCGGGCGCTGGATGGTGCCGCCGGGCCGGGCGGTCTGGCTGCAGGCGCACGTCGACCACCAGGTGCGCATGCACGGCGAGGTCGAGCTGCGCACGCTGCTGCTGGACGTCGCCGCTTCGCCGCATTTGCCGGCGTGCAGCTGTGTGCTGGATATTTCGCCCTTGCTGCGCGAACTGATCGCCGCCGCCCACGGCAATCCGGCCGCACATGATGCCGATACACGCAACTGGCACATGCTGCAGCTGCTGCTGCATGAGCTGGCGTCGGTAACCGTGCTTCCCCTTTATTTGCCGTTGCCGCTGGCGGCACGCCTGCGCAGCCTGTGCGAACTGCTGATGGCGACTCCCGGCAAGCAGGTAACAATCGAAACCTGGGCGGGCCAGCTTGGCATCTCCACCAGCACCTTGCACCGCCTGTTCCTGCGCCAGACCGGCATGCGTTTCGGCTACTGGCGCCAGCAAGCCAGGCTGCTGCAAGCCATGGAACAGCTCGCACGCGGCGGCAAGGTCGCCGCCGCCGCGCAAGACCAGGGCTACAGCAGCCAGAGCGCATTCAGCGCCATGTTCAAGAAACATTTCGGCAGCACGCCCACCGCGTTTTACCGCTAGCCGGCTGCTGCCTTCGGCCGGTTTTCCGGCGTTTTCTCTCCTGCCGCCGATAATTCCCGCAGAATCAAGGCCTTAGCTCTTCCTGGCCGATTCCCCTCCATGCCCCGCTGTCGAATCGAACTGGTTTGGCGGTATCATGCAGGGCGTTTCGGTCGTAAAATTCGATAAGTCATTTGAATATCATGGTTTTTTATAAAGGAGATTGGCATGGGTCAGGAAAAATATACGGTTGAGCACGAGTGGTTGCGTGTCGGGGATGACGGCCTGGTGACGGTCGGCATTACTGCTTACGCGCAAGACCATCTGGGCGACCTGGTTTTTGTGCAGCTGCCGGAAGTCGGCGCCTTTATCGCCAAGGGCGAAGAAGCCGCGGTAATCGAATCGGTCAAGGCGGCAAGTGAAATCAATATGCCGGTTGCCGGCACGGTGGTCGCAATCAACGAGGCGCTGGCAAACGCACCCGAAAAGGTGAACGAAGATCCGCTGGGCGATGGCTGGTTCTTCAAGATGGAAGTAGACGATGCGGCCGCGTTGAACAGTCTGATGGACAAAGCAGCTTATGACGACATGATCAAGGGCCTGGCTTAAAGGGTCTAACTAAAGTAAGCGCAACTCTACTGTTCATTAAATGAAGGAAGCACCCATGACACAATCACGGCCTGCTCTTGAAGATCTGGCACAACATGCCGATTTCATTGAACGCCATATCGGCCCGGATCAATCCCAGCAACAGGCCATGCTGGCTGCCCTCGGTTTCGACTCGATCGAGGCGCTTATCAAGAAAATCGTGCCGAGCGCCATCCTTGAGCGCCATCCGCTGAAACTCGGCGCCCCGCGCAGCGAAGCGGAAACGCTGGCAGCCTTGCGCGAAATCGCCGGCAAGAACCAGCTGTTCAAATCCCATATCGGCATGGGCTATTACAATTGCCACACGCCGACCGTCATCCTGCGCAACCTGCTGGAAAACCCGGCCTGGTACACCGCCTACACGCCGTACCAGCCTGAAATTTCCCAGGGGCGGCTGGAAGCGCTGCTGAATTTCCAGACCATGGTGACCGACCTCACCGGCATGGAAATCGCCAACGCCTCCCTGCTGGATGAAGCCACAGCCGCGGCCGAAGCGATGACCTTCTGCCAGCGCCTGTCGAAAAGCAAGAGCAACATCTTTTTCGTCTCGCAAGACTGCTTCCCGCAAACCATCGACGTGCTGCGCACCCGCGCTGCGCCGATCGGCGTCGAGGTGGTGGTCGGCGATCATCTCAAGGACCTGGAACGGCTGGACTGTTTCGGCGTGCTGCTGCAATACCCGACCCTGAACGGCGAGATCAACGACTACGCGGCTAGCGCGCGCCTGGCGCACGAGAAACAGGCGCTGGTGGTGGTTGCGGCCGACCTGCTGGCGCTGACCTTGCTGACGCCGCCGGGAGAATTCGGCGCCGACGTCGTGATCGGCACCGCCCAGCGTTTCGGCGTGCCGCTCGGCTACGGCGGTCCGCACGCAGCGTATTTCGCTACCCTGGATGCGCACAAGCGCGTGATGCCGGGACGCCTGGTCGGCGTGTCGATCGACAGCCGCGGCGAACCGGCTTACCGGCTGGCGATGCAGACCCGCGAACAGCATATCCGCCGCGAAAAGGCCACCAGCAACGTCTGCACGGCGCAGGTGCTGCTGGCCAATATCGCCAGCATGTACGCGGTTTACCATGGCCCGCAAGGCTTGAAGACGATCGCGCAACGGGTGCACCGGCTGACCGCGGTCCTGGCCGAGGGCTTGCGCCAGCTGCACCATGCGGTGCCGACCGCCAGCTTCTTCGACACCATCACCGTGCATACCGGCGGCCATACCCAGGATATCCATGCCGCGGCGCGCAGCCAGTCGGTCAACCTGCGCCTGATCGATGACGGCAGCGTCGGCATCGCGCTGGATGAAACCAGCACCCGCGCCGACGTCGAAACGCTGTGGAACATCTTTGCCATCGGCAAGCCGCTGCCTTCGTTCAGCGCGCTGGAAGCCAGCGCCGAAGAAAAAATACCGGCAGCGCTGGCGCGCAGCAGCGCCTACCTGACGCATCCGATATTCAACAGCCATCATTCGGAAACCCAGATGCTGCGTTACCTGCGCGCGCTGGCAGACAAGGACCTGGCGCTGGACCGCAGCATGATACCGCTCGGCTCCTGCACCATGAAACTCAACGCCACCACCGAAATGATCCCGGTGACCTGGCCGGAATTCGGCTCCCTGCATCCGTTTGCGCCGCTCAACCAGGCCCAGGGCTACCAGCAGCTGGTGGCCGACCTGGAGCAGATGCTGTGCGTCTGCACCGGCTACGATGCGGTATCGCTGCAGCCGAACGCCGGTTCGCAGGGCGAGTACGCCGGCTTGCTGGCGATCCGCGCCTACCACCATAGCCGCGGCGAGGGCCAGCGCAACATCTGCCTGATCCCGAGTTCCGCCCACGGCACCAATCCGGCTACCGCCCACATGGCCGGCATGCAGGTGGTGGTGGTGCAATGCGACGAACAAGGCAATGTCAACGTCGCCGACCTGCGCGCCAAGGCCGACCAGCACGCCAAGGACCTGGCGGCGCTGATGATCACCTATCCGTCGACCCACGGCGTGTTCGAAGAAGCCATCGGCGAGATCTGCGACATCGTCCACGCCCACGGCGGCCAGGTATACATCGACGGCGCCAACATGAACGCCATGGTCGGCTTGTGCGCGCCGGGCACCTTCGGCGGCGACGTCTCGCACCTGAACCTGCACAAGACTTTCTGCATTCCGCATGGCGGCGGCGGTCCCGGCGTCGGTCCGATCGGCGTCAAGGCCCACCTGGCGCCGTTCCTGCCGGGCCACCGCATGCTGGAAAAAGGCATTGCACCGGTCTCCGCGGCGCCGTGGGGCAGCGCCAGCATCCTGCCGATCACCTGGGCCTACATCACGCTGATGGGCGCGCAAGGCTTGCGCCAGGCGAGCCAGGTGGCGATCCTCAACGCCAACTACATCATGCACCGGCTGGCGCCGCACTATCCGGTGCTGTACAGCGGCAGCGACGGGCTGGTGGCGCACGAGGGCATCATCGACCTGCGTCCGCTCAAGGACAAGACCGGGATCACGGTGGAAGACGTCGCCAAGCGCCTGATCGACTATGGTTTCCATGCGCCTACCATGTCGTTCCCGGTAGCCGGCACGCTGATGATAGAACCGACCGAAAGCGAATCGAAACAAGAGCTGGATCGCTTCTGCGACGCCATGATCGCGATCCGCGAAGAGATCAGGGCGGTCGAGAACGGCGACATCAAGGCGGAGCAGACGGCATTGCGCCATGCGCCGCATACCGCCCAGGACCTGACTGACGAATGGTCGCGCGCCTATTCGCGCGAGCAGGCGGTGTTTCCGCTGAAATCGCTGCGCCAGGACAAGTACTGGCCGCCGGTCGGACGGATCGACAATGTCTATGGCGACCGCAACCTGGTCTGTTCCTGCCCGCCGATGTCGGATTACGAATAAGGCCAAGGCGGGCGCCGCATGCGGCATGCGCGCGCCCGCCCCGACGATCCGACCAGGCTTTTAATAAAGGACATTTCACATGAGTGACACCACCAGCGCCGCAGCAGCTGCGCGCACCCCGTTATACCAGCTGCACCTGGAGCTCGGCGCCAAGATGGTGCCGTTTGCAGGCTACGACATGCCGCTGCAATATCCGACCGGCATTCTCAAGGAACACAACCACACCCGCAGCCAGGCCGGCCTGTTCGACGTTTCGCACATGGGCCAGCTGCGCCTGAGCGGCGCCGGCGCCGCCGCTGCGCTGGAATCGCTGGTGCCGGTCGACATCGTCGACCTGCCGGTGAACCGCCAGCGTTACGCGCTGTTCACCAATCCGCAGGGCGGCATCCTGGACGACCTGATGGTCGCCAATGCCGGCGACCACCTGTTCCTGGTGGTCAACGCAGCCTGCAAGCAGCAGGACACCGAGCACTTGCGCAAGCACCTGTCCGGCCATTGCCGGATCGAAGAATTGAACGACCGTTCCCTGCTCGCCTTGCAAGGGCCGGCCGCCGCCGCGGTCATGGCGCGCCTGGCTCCGGACACGGCGCAGATGGTGTTCATGCAGACCGCCAAAGTCACGCTGGCCGGCAGCGAATGTTTCATCAGCCGTTCCGGTTACACCGGCGAAGACGGCTTTGAGATTTCGGTGCCGAATGCCGGCGCAGAAACCTTGGCGCGGCTGCTGCTGGCGCAGCCCGAGGTAGCGCCTATCGGCCTCGGCGCGCGCGATTCGCTGCGGCTGGAAGCCGGGCTGTGCCTGTACGGCCATGACATGGACGGCAGCACCACGCCGGTCGAAGCCAGCCTGGGCTGGGCTTTATCGAAGGCGCGCCGCGCCGGCGGCGCCCGTGCCGGCGGTTATCCGGGCGCGGAACTGATCCAGCGCCAGCTGGAGCTGGGCGTCGGCCGCAAGCGGGTCGGCCTGCTGCTCAAGGATCGCATGCCGGCGCGCGAAGGCGCCGAGCTGGTCGACGCCGACGGCAAGCAGGTCGGCAAGATCACCAGCGGCGGTTTCGGTCCGACGGTGGGCGGTCCGGTGGCGCTGGGTTATGTCGACAGCGCCCATGCGCAGGTCGGCACGCAGCTGCAAGCCGTGGTGCGCGGCAAATCGGTGCCAATCGAAGTGGTCAAGACGCCGTTCACCCCGGCTCGCTATTTCCGCGGCTGAAACACAGGTAACCACACGGCTAACCGTCCTCAGTGTCTGCAGGAAAACCGCCATGTCCTTTACTCGCCGTCGCTCAGCGCCGGCTTGGCGCCGCGCATCGGTCCGCACAAGCCCGGATCCTAGTGATCCGGGCGGCAGTTGCCTTTCTGCCGCGCCGTGCTGAACAGAGGGCGGGGAAGCCTAGATAGTCAGGACGCCTTTCCTGCCGATAAAGACTGCGCTCCCATCAAAGGCAACAAGCGCCATCCCGTTGTCGAAGGCAACGTTGTCGCAAGCGAAAATATTGGTGCAGAAGCCGGCTGCAACGGCAACCTTCCGCCAAAAACAACATTTGCTTGAGCGTGTCAAAGCCGCTTCAAAGATAAAAACACAGGCGATCAATCTTGAAAGGTTATGGAACCTTATCCGTCGCGGCGTTTCTAATTCCGGCAAAGCGCCGGCACGGATCCGTTCCGCCCTATGTGCCGCGGTTTCTTCCCAGCCGCTTCTCGCGAAATTGCATGTCCGCCGAAATCTGCGCGGCTAGCCGAATCTCTCCATCCGCAAATTTAAAAAACAAAAAAGATCAAAGTACCATCAAAAATTTTGCTTAGAACCTGTCACATTTGATAGGTTGCTTTGTGGAAATAGAGTGCGTATTGTCGACAAGCAATAGAAGAAAATCCCTCACCAAAAACAGGCGCTTGCTTCGCTGGTTTGTCGTTTTTTTCCGACGGATAATCGAGGGCATGCACTTGCCCGAGGGCGGATGATGTCAACCAATTCTCTTTAGAAAGGTTTTTCAATCATGAGCGAAACTGTCTATCAACAAGTGCAACTGCAAATCACCAATGCCCAGGCTGGCCAGAATATCTGGATCGATTTGCAGAAAGTAGACCTGCCGGTGGCTTGGAGCACAGGCCCGGCTTTCGATGGTTCAGGCGGCATCAATATCACGGTGCCTGGGTCCAGCAGCGCCTTGCCGCTGAACTCCTTCATCATCACCGCCTCCTCGGTGAAAGTCTCGACTGTTTCTTCCGGTGGCGGTGGCGGCGGCGCCTTGTCCTTCAATGTCACGCTGTACCTGGTGGCGCAGGCGGGCATTCAGAATTTCAGCCTGCGCTCGCTGTCCGATCCTGGCGTGATGGTGCAGGCCCAGGTTGGCTTTGCCCAGCCGCAGATGGTCAACCAGACTTTCTCGCAATTCCCTTGGGGTAAGTAACAGCCCTGGCGTTCCCGATGGTCCGCAGTATCGCTGTGCGGCCGGATTCCGCTTGGATGCGGAGTCCGGCCGTCTTAGAGGAGATTGGCTATGGAATACACCATTGCATTCAGTTTCACCACGGAGAACGGCGCCGACACGCTGTCGGCGCAGCTCACCATCACGGACAGCAACGCGATTTCGATGGACGGCAACCAGCCGATCCAGATCGGTCCGGTATGGAGCGCCACGCCTCCCTTGACGGCTGTCAGCGTCGCGCAAAAATCGCTGGCGCTGACGGCAGCGCAAAACACCAGCGGCAGCCCGCAGTCGATCAAGGTCACGCTGCCGTTCAAGGCGGTGGGCACCAGCCTGTCCGGCAGGTTCGAGTCGGCCGGCATCCCTGTCAATGCCCAATACCAGTTCCTCGGCTACGCGAATTCCGGCCGCATCCCTACAGGCAATTTCACGATTCCGTTTCCAAACTGATTTCCGACCGATGTGCAACTGATGGCGGCCGCTATGGATGCTAAAGAGAAAAACAATGTCAAGGACACGGTTGCGGCGGGCGCCGGCCCGTCCAACCCGAAGCCGGCGCCCGGTCCCGGGCCGGCAGCACCCGCGCCGGCGCCGGCCGTGAGCGTGGCCCAGATGATCAGCAACGACCGCAAGACGCTGCCCGAGCAGGCGCGCCAGTACCTCGGTGCGCATTTGCTTGCCAATCCCAGCCATGTGCTGAACGAGCGGTGCTTTCGCAACTGCCATTCCTTCAAGCCGATCACGCTGACCTTCACCAGCCTGCGTGCCAACAGCAAGGCGTTCCTGTCGCTGCAACCCGACCAGGACGCCATCTGGAGCGATGGCGGCGAAAGCGAAAGGCTGGTCGGCCTGAGTTTTTCCAGCCGTGTCGATCCGGTCATCTATGTCCGCAATTTCCTGATCAACGCGCGTGAAATGTATCTGCAGACATACAAGGATTGCAATGAGATACAGGTCAACCTGTACCTGCGCACCGACCAGCACGGCGTCAAGGGCAAGGTCGACCTGCCGCCCGGCGCCAGCGTTACCCTGCAGTCGAGCAACGACCGCAGCACCGTCATTGGCCTGAGTTCCTTTGCCATCGACCTGGAATGATATTTACCTGTGAAAGGCCGTCATGATTACTGCACTGCCAGTTGAACCGATCGAGCCTGCCGCGGCCACCGTGCCCGATACGGCAGCATCCATTCCAGAATCGCTCCCTTTGCTGCCGGTGGTATTGCAATTCCAGAATGTCGCCGCCAACTCGAACCTCAACTTCACCTTCACCACCGCAGGCGCGTACTGGTCGCTAGGCGCGAAGTCGGGCGACAGCCTGGGTTTTTCGTATAACGTCACGCCGCAAAGCGCCGAAAGCGAATCGTGCATCCAGCAGATCGAATTCAACAATGCGGTGCTGTCGATCCGCACCGGGGATATAGACCAGGCCAGCAGCGGCTTTACCCTGACGCTGTTCCTGCAGGTGCGGGACGGCGTTGACTACCTGCAAGGGTATTGCACCCTCAACAACGAGGCGGTGGTGACCGTGAGGATCGGCGCCCAAAGCCCGGTGCAGTGGCGTAACGGCCGCATCAGCGCGGTGCTGGCCGGTTCGGAAAACATTTACCGCAACATCAGCTTCACCGTCCGCGGCGCCTATGCCGGCAACAAGATCGACCTGACCCTGACCACCAAAAAGGGCCTGGGCAAGGTCAGCTGGTCGCTCGGGCCGCCATTTGCCGAAGCCAGCGGAGTCCAGCTGGCCAGCATGATGGGCACGATTCCGCTGGCGTCCATGTCGTACGGCGTCAACACGCTCTCGTTCATTACCTCGGTGCTGGCCGACAATACTTCGAGCACGAGCGCCAGCAACCCGCTGGAGTTTTACCTGAACGCCTATATCGTCTACGCTGCCAGCGACCTGAACTACGTTTACCTGAAGACTACCTGCAACAGCGACATCATGGTATATGCCCAGATCGGCAACCGCCAGCCGCAGATCGTCAGCCAGTCCGACACCGTGTTTACCCTGTAACGATGAGCCAGCCAAACAGCGATGGCGGACAGGTCCTGCGCAGCGTCAGCGAGTCTTTGCGCCGGCTGATCCGCCACCATATTCCCGAGCTGCAGGCCGAATCGGCGGTGGTGTTCGATTCGCCGGGCGAGATCGACAGCCAGGATGAAACCAGGCTGTCGCTCTACCTGTACCAGACCGAACTCAATCCCTACCTGCGCAACCTGGCGCCCAGCCTGACCCGCCAGCCCGGGGCCGAGCGGCGGCCGAGCGCGCTGACGCTGACGCCGAGCCCGCTGGTGGTGGACCTGCTGTACCTGATGGTGCCTTACGCCAGGTCGGCCGAACTGGAGCTGGTGCTGGTGGACCAGCTGGTGCGGCTGTTCCATGACGTCGCCCAGCTGTCCGGCGAATGGCTGGATCCGGTGCTGAAACGGAGCGGCAACGACAACATCGCTATCGTGCCGGATTCCGGTTCGATCGATACCTTGCGCAATATCTGGGCCGGTTTTCCCAACAAGACTTACAAGCTGACCAAGCTGTACACGCTGTCGCCGGTGCGGATTCCATCTGGCCTGGACCTGCAGGCGGACATGGTGACCCAGGCCGATCCGGCCTACCAGGAACTGCCATGAAACTGAGCGCCGTGGTGCAGCTGATCGACGGCTTCAGCCAGGCGCCCGCGGTCGGGTTCCAGCCGCGCTTCCTGCTGAACCAGAAGCCGTTCATGCCGCTCGCCAAGCCGCAGGCGTTTTATGCATTCAGCGACCTCGACGACGGCGATTACCGGCTTACCGCCCTGGCGCCGCAGTTCTTTGCGCAAGAGGTGGCGTTCCAGGTGCCGTTGCGCCTGCCGCTGGCCGCCGCTATCGTTCCGTGCTACCTGGCGCCCAGTCCGCTGTATCCCTACCCGCCGGGGACCACGCTGATCCGCGGCCAGGTGCTGCAGGCCGGTAGCAAGTCGCCGCTGGCCGGCGTCAGCGTCAGCGCCAGTTATCCGAACCGGCAGGGAAAACCGAAGAGCGCTGCCACGCTGAGTTCGGATTACGGCAAGTACGACGGCCGCTATGCGCTGGCCCTGGGCGGCAAGCTGGCCCAGGATACGCAGGTAGTGCTGAGTTTTAGCAAGGCTGGTTATGCAAGCGTAGAAAAGCAGTTGCTGCTGCAATCCGCAACCACGCAGTTTGTGGATATTGAAATGCGTTAATTGTTAAGAAGGAATCATCTTGGCAACCAACTATCGTCACCCCGGCATTTACATCGAAGAAGTGCCGAGCGCCCGCAACATCCAGGGCGCATCGACCTCGACCGCAGCCTTCGTCGGCGTCACCGAGTTCGGCCCGTCCGCGCAGCCGACCCTGGTCACCAGCTGGAACGCCTACCAGCGCCAGTTCGGCGGACTGGTCTGGTACGGCATGGTGTCGTGGGCCGTATTCGAATTCTTCAACGAGGGCGGCACCGCCTGCTACGTGGTGCGCGCCGTCGACAGCAAAGGCAACGGCAAGGCGGCTACCGGATCGGCCAGCGGCATCAAGATGACCGCGGTCACCCCCGGCACTTGGGCCAATATCCTGAATTTTGCGGTCAGCAACGCCAGCGGCCCCGACAGCGCGGTTTCGCTGGTGTTCAATTTGAGCGTAGTGGTCGATCCGACGGCGCTCAAGGCCCTGCCTGCGGGGTCGTCCGGAGCCACCTTGCAAGCCTATGTGGCGCAGAACAACCTGCAGCCGACCACGATCGGCGGCAAGGCGTATTACGTGCTCGAGTCGTTCAACGGCTACACCGCAGCCAGCATGAGCCCGGGCGGCGCACTGGCGAACGCGGTCAATACCACCTCGATGTTTGTGCGGGTGGAGACCAGCGGCACCACGCGTCCGCCCAACAGCGGCAAGAGCGCGACGCCGCTAGCAGGGGGCGCAGCGGCCACCTGGGATTTCGAGAGCGCCACCAATACGCTCAGCACCGTGCAGGGCATCAGCCTGCTGGCCATCCCGGACACGGTCAACGCTGCCGACGCCGGCGGCAATCCGAACCAGGCCTCGCAAGCTACCGCCATCAACGGCGGGCTGCTGTTTTGCGAAGGCGCCAAGAACCTGTTCTATGTCAGCGATCCGCCGTTCGGCCTGGATGTCCAGGGCATCGGTAATTTCAAGTCGGGCAGCGCCACCTCGCCGGCGCTCAATTCCAGCTACGGCGCCATCTACTATCCGTGGGTCTGGATCTACAACCCGATCGCCGGCGCCAATGTGCCGATGCCGCCGTCCGGTCCCTCGCTCGGCCGTTACGCCTATACCGATAACAATGTCGGCGTATGGAAATCGCCGGCCGGGGTCAACGACGGCGCGCTGCTGAGCGTGGTGCAGGTGCAGACCCAGCTCACCGATTCGGACCAGGACATCCTGAATCCGAACGGCATCAATGCGGTCCGCAATTTCCTCAACTACGGCAATGTGATCTGGGGCGCCCGCACGCTGGCTGCGAACGGCAGCGAATGGACTTATGTCAGCGTCAGGCGCCTGTTCATCTATGTCGAGCAAAGCCTGAAGCAGAGTTTGCAATGGGTGGTGTTCGAGCCCAACGACCAGCAGACCTGGGCATCGGTGACGCGCGACATCAGTGCTTTCCTGACCACGCTGTGGCAGTCGGGCGGCCTGTTCGGCGCCAGCGCGGCGGAGGCGTTCTTCGTGACTTGCGACGCGTCGAACAATCCGCCCGAGACACGCTCGCTGGGCCAGCTGTATATCGATGTCGGCCTGGCCCCGGTGTTTCCTGCCGAGTTCGTCATCATCCGCATGACGCAGAAAATCGCTGGCCCGGATTCCGGCTCATGACGGAAACGGGGAAACGGACCTGCCTCTTTCCAAACCAATTTGACTGCGGAGAATCACCATGGCCACACAACTCACCAATCCCTACCGCGGTTTCCGCTTCCAGGTGGAGATCTCGGGCATCCAGGTCGCGGCGTTTTCGGAAGCCACGATCCCGGACAGCACGGTCGAAACGGTGGAGTACCGGGAAGGCACCGATCCGGTCTACAAACGTTCGTTTTCCGGCCTGACCACTTACGGCAAGCTGAGCCTGAAAAAGGGCCTGACCGATTCGATGGAACTGTACAACTGGCACCAGCTGGTGGCCTTGCAGGGGTCCACCGCCAAAGGCGCGCAGAAAAACATCTCGCTGATACTGCTCGACGCCGGCGGCGCGGCCAAGGCGCGCTGGAACGTCATCAACGCCTGGCCCAGCAAATACGAGAGCACCGGCCTGAACGCATCGAGCAGCGACGTGATGGTGGAAACCTTCGAACTGACCATCGAATACATGACCAGAGTGTCTTAACCGGGAGCAGCCAGCATGAACGCAATCAGCACCGAAATCGAATTTACCCTGCCGCTCGGCTACCGCGACGGCGACGGCAACCTGCACAAGAACGGCGTGATGCGGCTGGCCACCGCCGGCGACGAAATCCTGCCGTTGAAAGACCACCGGGTGCAGAGCAACCCGGCTTACCTGACCATCATCGTCCTGTCGCGCGTGATCGTGCGGCTGGGCAGCCTGGACATGATCAACACCAAGGTCATCGAAGACCTGTTCGCCGCCGATTTCTCTTACCTGCAGAACCTGTACAACCGCATCAACCAGGTCGACGGCGAAGACAAGGTGGTGCAGATCGAGAGTTTCGAAGCCGCGGGAAAGCGCGCTTCCCTGTAGCGCCCGACCAGCTGTATGCGGAAATTTCTTTTCTGGCATACCACTTTCACTGGTCGTACGGGGAAATCCTGGCAATGGAACACGCAGAGCGCCGCCGCTGGTGCGGGGAGATCAGCAAGATCAACCAGGCCATGAACAGCGACGATCGGCACAAAAGCCTAAATTTGGGAGCATGACATGGCTACCGGCCGCAATCCATCCGGCGCAGTATCGCAGCGCAAATCCGGCCCGCCGGCGAACCCTTTCAAGTCGTACAATTTTTACGTGGAGGTCGGCGGCATCGTGGTCGGCGGCTTCACCACGGTCGAAGGCCTGCAGTCAAAGATCGAAGTCAAGAGCGTGCGCCAGGGCGGGGTCAACGATCTCGAATACAAGCTTGGCGGGCAGGTGACGTATGTCGACCTGGTGCTCAAGGCAGGCATCACCGCGCTGGATCCGATGTGGCTGTGGTACCAGGCCGCCCTGAACGGCAAGATCAAACGCCAGAACGGTTCGATCTACCTGCTGGACGATGAAGGCAATCCTACCGTCAGCTGGAATTTCTACAACGCCTGGCCGATCGAGTGGCAGGGTCCGAGCCTGGACGCGGGCCAGAACCTGGTTGCCAGCCAGAGCTTTACGCTGGCGCACGAAGGGATCAAGAAAAACAGCGGGAGCGGCGGCTGATGACCAGGCCGACGCCAGTTTCCCTTGCAAGCAGGAGGCACGCCATGCACCTGGCGTGCGCCGGCGCGGCCAGGGATTTCCAGGCCGGCATCGCCGCCGGCAGGCTGGCGCTGGCCGGCCACGGCCTGGGCTGGCCGGAATACTGGCCGGGGCTGGACCTGGCGTTCCTGCAAATGCCGCGGTCGGCTCCGCCAGGCAAGATCGCGCACTATATCTCGCAGCACCATCATTGGCTGCGGCTGGTGCAGCAGCACCTCCATCCCGCCGTTTCTCAGGAAATCCGCCAGCAGATATTGCAAGAAACGCAGCGGCAGGTAGAGCCGTTTCGAAAAGCATGACCTGCAACGCCTGCAGCAGGTATCGCGGTTGCTGCTCGCCGTTCCTGCAATCGGGCGCATTGGCAACATCGTGCTGCAGCGGCAGGCGCTGCTCCGTTCCGCGGCCGTGCCGGCTGAGGGTGCGGGTTCGCAGCGATCCGGAAAAAAGGGGCGTGTCCAGCAACGGCCACGGCGCTTGGCATTGCTTAGCCAGGCCGACCATTTTCAGCGGACTGGCGCCGAGCCCATGTCCGGCCCGGCAGACCGTTCCGCCGCATCTCCACTGACACTGCTGATGCCGCGCACGCCGGCTGCGCAGGCAAAGCATCCGGTAACGACGCTGGTGCAGCGCCTGGCCGGCATCATCAGGCAAACAGCGCTGCTAGCGCCGCAACGATTGCTCCGCTCCGCATCGCCTCAGCGCAATGCAGTGCGAGCCATAAACCGCGCGCCAGCCGCCAGCCGTCGCCCGGGCTCGCCGCAACCCGTCCATGCGGCAGGCAAGCCGCGGGAGCTCGGGCCCGGCATGGGCCCAGCACAACCCACGGCGCCAGAAATGCGCTTGGAGTTGCGGTATTCCCGTTATCTGGACAGGCGTGATTTCATAGCCAGGCAAGAACAGCGTTTCTATATATGGAAAAACCAGGCCTTGCGCCGTCAGGACGTCGCTCGTCGCGGCGATGTCTTGTTACCGCAGCTGGCCGGGAGGAACCGCCTGCATGCCAGGTCCGGCAGGCAGGCGCCGCAAATTGCTGGAAGCGCTGGCCGTGCCGGACGTGACGGCAGGGCGCAAGGCTTTGTCTATAAATCCATCTTGCCGCGATTGCCGGCAACCGGCGCAAGGACGGCCCGCATGCAATTGCAAGCCGCGGCAGCGCCTGGTTCATCGCTGTCGCCGACGGCAGCCGTTACCTTGCTTGCGTCGATGAACAACCCGGTTGCCGGCGACCAGGTCTCTCTCCAGCCTTACCAGGCCGGATCCACCGCCACGCTGGCTTACCGGCGCCAGGCGCAAACCAGGCAGGCGGAGGTGCAGCGGCAGATCGAGCGCATCGAGCATACGGTGCATACCAAGGTGGTGCGCGAGATCATGCATGACCGTCACAACCAGCAGCACATCCGCAGCGTGGTGACGGCGGCGATGCTGTCGCCGCAGCTGGTGCAGGCGCTGGCGCGGCAGGTGCACGCCAGCATAGAGCAGCGCGCCGGCATCGACCGTTACCGCAGGGGGCGCTGATGCTGGAAATGGCCAAAATCGTGGTGCAGCAGACCCAGGAAGAAATTCCTGTCATGTACAACCCGACTGAACTGTCCCTCAACAAGACAGTGGTGCTGCTGGGACAAGGTTCGAATATCCAGTTCCAGCGGGTCGACGACGACGACCTGACGGTTTCCCTGTTTTTCGATACCTATGAACAGCAGACCGACGTCCGCGCCAAGACCAACAAGATCGTGGCGCTGACCCAGCCGACGGTCGGCAACGCCGAACGGCGCGAACCGCCGGTAGTCGTGTTCACCTGGGCCGGCCCGCTGTTCGTCGGCATGATCAGCAAGCTTGACCAGAAGTTCACGATGTTCCTCAGCTCCGGCGTGCCGGTGCGGGCGGAACTGTCGGTCACCTTCAAATCGGTGCTGACCAAGGAAGAGGACCAGCGCGCGCAAGGCAAATTCAATTGCCGCCAGCTGTGGCGCGTCAAGGAAAACGACCGCCTGTACCTGATTGCGCAGCAGGCCCTGGGCGACGCCAGCCAGTGGCGCCTGATCGCCGCAAGCAACAATATCTACGATCCTCTGAATTTCCCCGGCCGCCATGACATCGGACGCATGCTGGTGATCATCGATGTCCACGGCGAGACATACAACAACGGAGGCAGCAATGCCTAGCGTCCAGACCGGCGGGTTCCGCATACTGAAAAATCGGAGCGCCTTGCCGACCTCGGTGATCGCGGCGATCCAGAGCGTGCGCGTGGAAGACGAGATAAACATTCCCACCATGTTCAGCTTTACCCTGAACATCGTCTCATCCGGCGGCGCCTGGCAGGATGTCAACCTGGATATCTTCAAGCCGGGCGACGAAATCACGGTATTCCTCGGCCTCGACAGCCTGCAGCAGATGGTCAGCGCGCAAATCACGGCGATCGAGCCGCATTTCAGCGACTATTCCACCGCCACCATCCGTGGTTTCGACCGCATGTACTGGCTGAAATTCGGCACCCGCACCAGGACCTACCTGAACCTGGACGACAATGAAATCGTTTCCCAGGTGGCGCGCGCGGCCGGCCTGACCGTGAAGTTGCCTGGCAGTCCGGCCATGGTCAACGACTATGTGCTGCAAAACAATTCCTCCGACTACGATTTCCTGATGGGCCGTTGCGCGCAGCTCAACTACGAGCTGCTGATGGACGACACCACCCTGGTGTTCCGGCCGTCGGCGGAGGGCGGCAGCCCGGTCAAGACCATGAACTATCCGACGGATATCAGCGACCTCAGGCTCAACCTGAAATTGCCGACCATGGGCAAGCAGGTCACGGTGAAGGGATATGACGTTGCATCGAACAAGGTGCTGACGGCGGCGTCCTCCGGCAGTTCGCAGGACAAGATGGGCGGCAAGGAAACCGGCTACCAGCTGGCGCAGGCCTTTCCGGATTCGGACATCCAGCTGGAGCGGCCCGACCTCAGCACCCCGGAAGCCCTGCAGGCAATCGCCAATGCGCAGTACAAGCGCAACCTGAACCAGTTCATCGAAGGCAGCACCAGCGTGCTGGGCGACCCGGACATGGTGGCCGGCGTCAACGTCAAGCTGA
>Ga0182005_1000280_pt1 | contig 32088 bp, 33 predicted proteins | sample Sormic07211103_1_FD_123021 | JGI IMG/M metagenome (GOLD analysis project Ga0182005, IMG submission 123021) | Rhizosphere microbial communities from Sorghum bicolor, Mead, Nebraska, USA - 072115-103_1 MetaG | ecosystem: Host-associated > Plants > Roots > Rhizosphere | place: USA: Nebraska...
CAACCCCTGCAAGCCTCACACACCCATCACTCCGGCTTATAACTCCCACAACCCGCAAATCGTACACCCTCACTACTCCCACAACCCCTGCAAGCCTCACAAACTCATTTCTCCTGCTCATAACTCACACCGCCGCAACTCTTGCGCCCACTTAATTCCAATGCAATACTACTAACTAAATAGCTGATTACCAATATCATTCCTGCATTCCCCCCATTAACCGCTCTACGTTTTTCTGCTTCCCCGCCGATAATTGCTGTATACAATAAGAGGTATAAAACAAGTGCGACTGGACGAATCTCAGACTCATCGCCACCTTGTTCTCAAAGGCCTTTCCCTTCCTTGCCTCCAGCTCCTGCCATACCCTGTCATCCTCCACCATAAAATCTTCCGTCCCCAAATGCCAGGTATCAGCATCACAAATGATCATTTCCAGTATATTCATAGGGTGCACCGGCATCTTAGTAGCCATAATGCACTGACGAATGGAACTTAAATAAATAGAAGGAATGGAATTCCCCAGGAATTGAGCCATCAGCTCCGCACTCCGTTCCTCATGGCCTTCAATGTCACCGAACAGGTGCCCTGTATCATGAAACCATGCGGCTGCCATGATAACGAAACGGTTGTGTGCCGCCAGGTTATACCAGTTGCACAAGGCAGCCGTGTGCTTCACCACATTCTCCGTATGGGCAAGATTATGATAGTATAGGTATGGTTGCATATGGATAGCAAACATATTCCGCACATGCAATTCTATCTTCCCCAGCATTGATGCATCTGACATGATTATGGATTTTCAGGTTGTGCAGTATGGGTACGTTTACCCCATTTATACTGATGGGTCCAGTAAGCCACCTTCATGGACAGGATGCCGATACCTGCCCCCAGCAATACATCTGAGACGTAGTGACGGTTGTTGGCCATCCGCAGGGCACCCACGCCACTGGCTAAACCATAGGCGGCATAAGGCATCCAGTGAAACCGGTCTTTGTATTCCTCGCTCAGCAGGGTAGCTGCCGCAAAAGCCTGCGCCGTATGGCCGGAAGGGAAGGAGTTGTAAGTAGAGCCATCCGGGCGAAGCTGATGGGTGTATTTCTTCAGTACAAACACACTCCCCATCATCAGCAACTCACCTTTCATCAGGATGGCCGATCGGTTCAATATATCCGTTTTCGACTTCACACCCGCTGCATCTAACCCATAAGCAATCGCAAATGGCGCAAACTGCAGGTAATTATCTATGTGGGTATGAAACTTTGGCATCATCTCATTTCTCTCTTCCACCACCTCATTTTTGAATGACTCCCTGCCATTACCATTAGCGGCGATGCCTAATACAGCCAGTGTCAGCGGCAGACTTAACTGCCGTACCGTAAATGAAGGTAGCGGACGAACGATGATGCTATCCCGGGTTTGAGCAAACCCCAATGAAATAAAGAAGGTACAAGAATAAAACAGGAACCACTTTTTCATATGCTACTAAGTTGTAGCACAATATTGAATCTCAATTCGGGAGAAATTCTGAATTGCCACTCCCAAATTTCTGCAACACCGGCTGATAGATTGCTTCTATGAAATAGATGTATATCAGCATGGTCGGGCTTTTTTGCCTTAGGTATGGCCCCGGTTTTACCAGGGAGCGGCTTTCAGCAGATTGATATAGAAATGTTAAAGTTGATCAAACTTACATTGAATAAGATGCCTGGATGCCTGTTTTATGGGTGTCAATCCCCATCAAAATTCAATAAGAGGAGCAAAAGCAAATCCAAAGCTACCTACATGGCAGGCGGATTATTCATATAATCCTCCCCATGTTCCTTCTCCTTTTTAAACTGCAACTTTCCAAATTTATACGTCATACTTACACCAAAAGACCGATAAGGTACCATGCGTAAATATGTACCTGAATAATTCGATGTATAAGTGGTCGTCACCTGGCGAATGTACTGGTTGAATGGATTCGTTGCCGTCAGTCCAATACTCGCATTCTTATGCCAGAAAAGCTTTCTGAAAGCCACAGTATAATTGATCACCTGTGGTACACGCCCCTGGATACTATTCCATGCAGAACGATATTCACCAAAGGCTTCTGCCACAACATCTGAAGGGAAAGTATAAGCTGCATTCAGGTTTAGCCGCCAGCTCAGCCCATCTGTTTTATTCCCATTGTCCAGGTGATTCACTACGTGTTTGTTAATCACCATCAGGTTCTCCCGGATATTCAACCGTTTGGTAACCGGCAGTGAACTGGTCAGTATCAAACCTGTATTGTATTCTTCACCTACGTTCTTTCGGGTAGTCACCGTTACATCTTTATACAAGGAATCACCCACCTGATAAGTGGGATAGTAGGCCGTATATGTTTTCAGGTCATTGGTATTGATCCGCTCCATCAATGCTACATATACATTTCCTCCTTTATTAAAATCCCTGTTATATCCCAGTTCTATGTTGTTGCCAATTTCTGGTTTCAGGTAAGGATTACCCATTGTAATATTATAAGGGTCACTGAGGTTCACAAATGGATTCAGCTCCTTGTCAGGGCGTTCTATCCGCCGTGTAAAGGCCAGTTTCACAGACTGTGTCTCTCCAAACTTTCGTAAGATATTCACCGCCGGCAGCAACTCTCCATAAGAAGGAATATTGCCCATGACGATAGTGGTATATTCATATCTGCCACCTGCTACTACATCCAGTTTGTGAAACAGGGAGAACTTCGCAGAAACATACACCGCATAGATATTCATTCGGTAATCGAACACGTACGACTGCGTGGAGTCCGGAATGGAAGTGGCCGTATTATTAAAGTGATGCAGGATGACTTTCGCCCCGCTTTCAAAAGACAGGTCTTTATTCACCATGTGCATATAGTCTGCAGAAAAGTTGTGTTGGAGGTCAATACCCGGTGTCCAGCTCTGGGTAACCCCCTGTACAAAACTGGTATAAGGATGCCCGTTACTGCCACTATACAGGAAGTACAACTCTCTGCCTTCTTTCCTGAATTGTTGACGGTAACCCAGGTTCCAGTCTACAGATCCCGTGTGATTACGGGTATCGGAAGTAAAGAAGAGATCTCCCGGTTGCTGATAGGTTCCTGCCACAGCGTGATTGCCAAAGTAGCTATAAGATAAACCACCAGTCAGATTGCCATAGTCAAATCCAAATCCCGTCTGATATGCTTTCCTGCTAAAATCAGTATTGGTTTCCTGTGCAAGTTTAGTTTCTGTATCAAAGGTATACCGGGTGCGGGAGGAAGGGGTGTGAGAAGTCAGCTGTTCATTGCCGCTGAAAAATACATTCATTCCGAACTTATTTTTCCTGAAATTCAGGTTCACAGATCCGTTCTCTAAACGCGTACCTGCACTGAGGGCAATGTTACCATTCATTCCCTGCACCTGGCTATCCTTCAGAATGATGTTGATGATGCCACCTGTACCCTGCGCATCGTATTTCGCACCCGGGCTGGTGATGGCCTCTATACGCTTTATCTGACTGGCAGGAATTGCAGCGAGGGCATCGGCCAGGCTATTTCCAAACATAGAAGACGGTTTCCCATTGATCAGGAAACGGATATTCGAATTCCCCTGTAACTCTACATTCCCGTCTATATCTACTGTGACCTGCGGTACCTTTTTCAATACATCTGTGGCTACGCCGCCCTGTGAGGTAATGTCTGCCGCTACATTATATACGACCCGGTCCGTCTTATTTTCAATAGCAGGTGCACGGGAGGTTACCACCACCTCACTGAGCGATTTACCTGCAGCGGTCATATAGATAGTACCCAGGTCCTGGGAGGAATTGATTCCTTTCAATTCCAGGCGGGAGTAACCAATAAAGTCGATAGTGACATTATAAGTGCCCTTTTTTAGCCCTTTTACTTCAAAAGCACCCTGCGCTCCAGCTACTGCTCCGTTCACGGTTTTGTTGGTTGCAGGGTCGTTTACAATGATAGTGGCATAGGCTACGGGTTGATGATTGTCCGTGTTCAACACAACCCCTTTTATTGTATGCTGACCAAATGAATAAGTCCACCCTAATAATGCAATTACTAAGACCTGCAATAACTTCATACTAAAATCGAATTTCTGGGGCAAACCTAGAAGGCTATTCTGTAGATATACTGTAGAAGGTGAGAATAATAGCCCGAAATCCGCTTCCGTCTCTCCGCCACCTATTACCTCTCCCCACTATACAACCCCAATCGCAACAACTGCTCAATCCCCTTCATCTTCAAATCTCTCCCGATAAACACTATCCTGCTCTTCTTCACTTCCCCCATGCCCCACGCATTCCCCGGCGCTATCGCCAGGTACTCCGCCACCGACTGCAACACAAATTTCTCCTGCTCCCCAAACCCATACACAATTCCCTTCACCCGATATATATCCTGCGATTGCACCGCCATAAACACCATCAAATGATGCTTCAACTTCCCTATATCAAACGGTTCATCAAACGTAAACGTCAATGAAGTCAGACTATGATGCCGCTTCTCCCTCGTCTCTTCCGCTCCCGTATAATGATCCGCATTCGTCCGCACAAACCCCATAATCTCCCGGTGAGGAAAATGCTCCTTCGTGCCAGACAAAATCACCGCAAACGGATTAATCTCCTTCAGCAAAGTATGTATCTCCACCAGCTCCTCATCCGACACCAGGTCCGTTTTCGAAATCAGCAACACATCGCTAAAACTAATCTGCTTACGTGCTTCCTCCGTCGTCTCCAGCTCATACGCTATATTCCGTGCATCTACCAGGCAAACTACCCGGTCCAATCTATAATACCTGCTGACCAGTGGGTCAATCAAAAACGGCAATGCCACAGCAGAAGGATCCGCAATGCCCGTCGTTTCAATGATCAGCTCCTCAAAGTTCGCCGACTTCTTAGACAGATCGATCAACAAATCCACCAGGTCCTCATTCAGATTACAACACAAACACCCACTACTCATCTCAAAAATATTATCCGAAATCTCCATCACCAGCTCTCCATCTATCGACTCCTTCCCAAATTCATTCTCGATAATGGCGTACTTCCCTCTCTCTCCCGCCATCAGCAATTCGTTCAAAAAGGTCGTCTTCCCAGCCCCTAAAAATCCGGTAATAATCGTCACCGGCTTCGCTTGTATTTGATCCATGATTTATTTTACCTCCTCTGATAATTCTAAAACGTAATAAAATTCATTGATGTCAGTGGCATTCAATCTCACCCTGCCCCTAAACTTAGCGTACAGCAAAGTTGCAAAAGTAGGCATTAGTTTTAATTATTTGAAACAATGATGCAAATAATTAATATTGGGGATATTATTTTATTCATAACAGGGTTAAAAAGAAAGGAGGTTGTATCAACAGCATGATACAACCTCCTTTCCTGCAGGTAATTATTTTTGCTTTTTTAAAACTTAATATTCAGTTTTTTCGAAACCAACTTCTCATCCTGATAATATTCAAAATACCACTCTCCACCTTTCTTAAACACAATCCCCTTTGCTACCCCATCATCCGCGATAAAACTATCTGCCTGTGAGGTCTTCAGCAGCGACATTACCTTTTTAGGCGAAGTATCAATTAACTGATACCCATTTGCGTTAGCCTGTGCATACAGCACATCCTTACTATCAGTAATGGTAGCCGGTGTAGCCGCCGTAATTACAGGGGCACTGGCAGGAGCGGGGGTAGTAGTGGCCGCCACAGTAGCCGGACCTTCATATTTATACTGTGCCTTACTCAGGAAACCTACCGCATTTCTCAACGCCTCATTATACGCCAGCTGCCATTCCTTCTCCCTGCTCTTTCCTTCCTCACTCTGGTATACGATTGTACCCTGGCAATCTTTTAATATAAGAATCAAACCCGTAGATAAAAACTTCTTCTTTTCCACCAGCTCCGCTTTCAGCGCACTACATTTATTACTGGCAAGATCTGCTGGCAACTGCTCATCTGTCATATAAGCCTTAAAGCCTACACCTTCCAGCAACGACTTTGCCATCGTATTCATGTTATACTGATTCTCCTGCTTAAAAATATCAAACTTTTCAGGTATCAATACGTACTGGTAGTTGTTGATGGTACTTTGTGAACGGGCTATAACGGAAAATGCCATTGCGAGCAATAAGGTAAATACTTTCATATGAATTGATTATTACGTTCTTGTAACGAAGATAGCTGAAAAATTTCTTAATGAATATATTCCTTCTTGATTCCCAGTTTTTTCATTTTTGATTTTAATGTAGAAGGATTCAGGTTCAGTATTTCCGCCGCTGCTCCCGGTCCCCATATCCTGCCATTACATTTCTTCAGCACCGCAATGATATAATCCCGCTCGTTTTCGGCGATCGTTTTCATCGTTGCCGCTTCTGCTTCCGGTAGGCGGTCTTTCTTTGCAGCTGCAGGCAACAGGATATCTTCTATCACCGCGCCTTTGGTCAGCAACACACTTCTCTCTATCATATGCTCCAGCTCACGGATATTTCCCGGCCAGTCGTACGCCATCATCTTTTTAAGTACCGCCTCCGATATCCCGCTCAGTTTTTTGCCCGCCCTGTCCGCAAAGTAATGCATAAAATGATAGGCCAGCGCAGGGATGTCTTCCTTCCTTTCACGCAAGGCCGGCAGGGTAATGGGGAATACATTCAAACGATAATACAGGTCCAACCGGAAACGACCATCCGCTACCTCTTTCTCCAGGTTCTTATTAGTCGCCGCTATTATACGCACATCCACTTTGATGGTATCCCGGCCGCCCACCCGTTCTATCTCTTTTTCCTGCAATACCCTTAACAACTTTACCTGCAACTCTATCGGCATATCACCCACTTCATCCAAAAAAAGTGTGCCCTTGTCCGCCCGTTCAAAAATGCCCATCCTCTTATCGAGTGCCCCGGTAAAAGCCCCTTTCTCATGTCCAAACAATTCAGATTCTATCAGACTGGCCGGCAATGCCGCACAATTTAATTTAATATATGGTTTCCCGTTACGTGCTGACAACTGATGAATACAGCTGGCTATTTTCTCTTTGCCGGTGCCGCTTTCTCCCAGTATCAATACGGAGGTGTCTGATGGTGCAACCTGTGCCAGGTGATCAAATACATTCAATAAAAGATGGCTTTTCCCAATGATCTCATCCAGCACCTTTTCAGACTTTTTTGCAACCGGTTTCGCAACAGTAGTCCCTTTATCCTGTAAGAGGGATTCAATTGCCTGTAGCAATGCAAACTGAATACGTTCAAACAGCTCAACCTGCTCTGCTGTATATGCATCAGGTCTCCTGCTATACAAACAGATATTGTGGTCTGTTGCAATACTGGCTCTCAACTGAAATGTATCAGTGAATAGTATTTTTAAAAATGGCTCGTTACAATTATTTTGCAAACCCTTCAGCACTTCTTCAGGTTTTCCGGTGACGGTTGCCAGCTCTGTAATCCCCATCACCTGGTACTCATCGTACCCTATTCTCAGGAAACACAAACTACCCGCAAAAAAATCAAAAGGAATGATCGTCTGTAGCGCCGTTATTATTCGCAACAACTTTTCCTCCCGGGTTCCCGCTTCACTGCCGATCGTTTTTAGCAGCTTCCGGAACGCCGTCTCCTTTTGATACCTTGTATCTACACTATGCGCATGACGGTACCGCGCTATTTCCAGTGCCACCAGCAGATCTTTTTCCCTGAAAGGTTTCACCAGGAAACCATAGGGGTGCGTTTGCTTGGCCTCATTCAGCACATCTTCGTTCGAATTGGCAGACAGGTATACAAAAGGAATATTGTCTACAGCCAACAACTTTGCAAGGTCAATACCCGTCTCTTTCCCTTTTAGAAAGATGTCCAGCAAAACAAAATCAGGTCTTTTCTTCTTTATCAGTTCCTGTGCCTGCGACACCGATCGCGCAATGCCTGTAATATCGTACCCCGCCTGCTCCAGCAACAGCCGTAAATAATCTGCTTCGACAAACTGATCTTCTACTATGAGAATTTGTTCTTTCATATTCAGTTGTTTGATTCGGGTTCACAAATAAAATCAAGTCGTAGTTCAGTACCTGCTTCATTGTTTATCTGAAATGTAGCATCGAGGTCATCACCCAGCCCACGCATCAGTTTCATGCCCATGGAGGCCTGCCTGCCGGACTCAAAATCTGCAGGTAGCCCTATTCCATTGTCTCTGATAGAAAGCAGGTACTGGTTCGGTGACCTACGCTTAAATGTAACAGCAATAACAGGGTTCTGTTTACCCGGAAAGGCATGCTTGATCGCATTTGTAATGGCTTCATTCAGGATCAGTCCCAGCGGTACACAGTGCGATACATCCAGTTGTACTGCCTCAATATCTACCTTGAACTGAATCGAATGACTGGCATGGAAACTATCTTTCAGGTGATCTATCAGTTCATGAATATAGTCGGACATATTGATTGCCGATAAATTGTCTGATTGATACAGTTTCTGATGGACCAGCGACATGGCCTGTATGCGCTGCCTGCTCTCCGTGATGGCCTGTATTGCCTCCGCTCCCTGCAGGTAGGCTGCCTGCGTGCGAAGCAACCCCATCACGATATGGAAATTGTTTTTCACGCGGTGATGGATTTCCCTCACCAGCCATTCTTTCTCCTTTACCAGGTTTTGCAGGGAGTTGTTCTTCTTCTCAATCTGCTTTTGCTGCACCTGTAGCGCGTTGTTGGTACGTTGTTTCAAACGGGAATAATTCACCAGCAAACCAATCATCACGATCAGTAACAGGGTCACGCCAATGATCCAGCGTTTGGTATTCTGCTCTTTGGCTAATTCATTCTGCTGGATCCGCTTTTCTTTTTCCAATAGCCGGATGCTTTGTTCTTTTTTACCTGTTTCATATTGAATGGTCAGTTCTTCTATCTGCCTGCTTTTTCTTTCATTGTAAATGGAATCTTTCAGGAACTGATATTGCTGCAGGTCCTTTACTGCTGCTGCGTAATTCCCCAGCGCTGAGTCGGCCATAAATAGCAAATGAAATAACTCCTGCTGATCCAGCAGGCGATCATGCAACTGTTGTGCGGAAGCAGTATCCAGGTACCGGTGGGCCTTTGTAAACTCCCCATGTCTCAAATAAAACCGGCCTGCCTCCATATTCGCCAGGGAAATCAATTCCGCTCCTGTATCTACTCCCTTAAAGTAAGCAATGGCAGCCAGTAAGTATTTTTCCGTCTCCCTGTTATTATGAAGGGCCTCAAAACAATATGCATAATTCTGCGCAACAATTCCTTTTTCATAGGCCGTTTGCGGTGGTTTTGCAACTGCCAGGCTATCCATCAATGCCAGCGCATTCCTGCCTTTATTCAATTTGTTCAGCTGGCGGATCAGCAGACCTGCAGTTCTGAAAATCATTACCGGGTCGCCGTTCTTACGGATCCTTTTTTCCAGGCATTTGCGGTACCACTCACTACTCGCTGCCGCATGTCCCATCTCATCATTCACCAGCGCTATTTCTCCATAATAAGATTCTATGTACAGGGTGTCGTTGTAGCGGGCTGCATTTTCCACACACTTCGAAGCATAGGAGAGGGCTTTCTCATAATTACCCAGGTACCGGTTGATCGATGAAAGCAGGTAATAAACATTGGCCACTTTTTGAATACCACTCTCATGAAGCAAATCCAATGCCTGTAGTAAAGTTGTTTCTGCCAGTTTCAACCTGTCCGTCTGGAATTGGTAATCAGCCAGGCGGATCATGGCCCTGCCTTCCTGCTCCTTGTTATGCGCCTGGTGATACAGGGAGATGGCCTTTTCAAAATACCCGTCATTATCCGAACCATTTACATTCCGGGCTACCATGAGCCAGGTGTTGGCTTCCCTGTTCAGGTCACCTTTTTTATGATAAATGGCGGCTACTGCCAGCATCTCTTTCTCCCCGGCGGAATTCCCTTTCACACACCAGGCCATTCCCTCCAGGATCATGCTTTCATATCCCAGGTTTTCCAACCCGAGTGTATCACTTAGTTTCCTGGCATGCTGAAAGATCTCAATGGCAGTATCCATCAGCTTTTCCCGGATTGGGCTGAAATTTTTAAGCAGGTACTTTCTACCCAGTTGATGTAATTGTAAAACCCGGCTGCTATCCTGCCCACGGATTGTTACCATGAGGGTCAACATCAGAAATATTACTATAAGAACCTGGCGCATTGTCAGTGATTAATAAACAGACCGCGATATTTCACGGTCCAGGTTAAATAAACCATGAAATATCATCAGTTAAGAGTGGTTAGGTCATTCAGCTACAGCAACTTATGAGTGAGGCACTGTAATTGGCATACAGTTGCCATAATCGTTATTTATGGAAAAAAGTGGTTCAAAAACAGTTGTGTTTATTACGGGCGCGTTTGTGCATCATAGTTGCTGGGATGAATGGCAAAACTGGTTTAAAAGTAAGGGTTACCAGACCATTGCGCCTCCCTGGCCTCATAAACATGGATCTGCCGAAACATTGCGCAATAGTCATCCTAACAAAGATATTGCATCTAACCGGCTTTCTGTACTAATAGATCATTATGACCAGATAGTAAGGGCACAGGAAGAAAAACCGATCCTGATAGGGCATTCCATAGGAGGGTTGATTGTACAGCTGCTATTACAGCGGGGATTGGGTGTAGCAGGCGTGGCCATACACCCGGTACCACCACAGGGGATCATGACGTTCAAATTCTCCTTTTTAAAAGCCGGTTGGGGACCACTCGGATTCTTTACCAATACCCGACAGTCGTTCCTGATGTCATTTGATCAGTGGAAGTATGCATTTACCAATGGGATGGATTATGAGGCCCAGAAAGAAGGCTATTACAAATATGCCATTCCCGAATCAAAATTGATTGTGCGCGATACCATTACCGCCGTTGCTAAGGTTGTCTTTGAAAACCCACATGCACCATTGCTCATTACTGCCGGCAGTGAAGACCATACCATACCTGCATCATTAAATGAGGCGAATTATAAAAAGTACAAGAACAGCAACTCTGTTACGGACTATAAAGAATTCAAAGGCAGGAACCACTTTGTATTAGGGCAGTCTACCTGGAAGGAAGATGCTGCTTATATTCTCAACTGGATTAATCAACTACCATGAAAAGTATCAAAACATTTATGATCGCAATGGGATTATTATTGGCAGGTTTCGGCGCTGGCGCTACTGCTACACCACCCGCTGCCCCTCCGGTTAATTTCAAACATGCGTATGCAAAAGTAAACGGTATAGATGTACACTATGTGATAGGTGGGACCGGGGAGCCGCTGGTATTGTTGCATGGCTTTGGGCAAAACTGGTATATGTGGAACCGGTTGTTGCCGGAGTTGTCAAAACACTTTACCGTAATAGCCCCGGATCTTCCGGGGGTGGGGGAGTCAGGAAAGCCTGCGGCAGGCTATGATAAGAAGACACTGGCCACTTATATACATGGCGTAGTGAAGCAACTGGGTTATAACCAGATCAATCTGGCAGGACATGACATTGGTCTGATGGTGGCCTATGCCTATGCCGTGCAGTACGCTGCAGAAGTAAAGAAGCTGGCGTTGATAGATGCATTGCTGCCGGGTGTAGAGCCGGTATGGAGCCAGGTAAAAGGTGCGGCCTGGTGGTTTGGATTCTTTTCCTTCCCGGCTTCAGGGGAATTGGTAGCGGGAAAAGAGCGGTTGTTCCTGACTAATTTCTGGCCGGTAGTAGGGCATGTAAAGGATCCGTTTACACCGGCAGAGGTGAATGAGTTTGTACGGGCGTATGCGGTGAAAGGTGGAACCACGGGCGCCTTTCATTGGTTCGGTGCATTTGAGCAGGATGCGATCGATAATAAGGAGTTTATGAAGACGAAACTGAAAATGCCTTTGCTCGCAATGGGCGGGGAGTATTTTGGTGCAGGGTTCCTGGAAGCGCATTGCAGGTTGGTGGCGGAGCATGTGACAGCGTCGAATATTAAAGGGGCCGGGCATTGGGTGGTGCAGGAAAATACACCGCAGGTGCAGAAAGATCTGTTGGATTTCTTCCTTTCAAAATAAAAGAAGCGGCAGCCCTGTGATAAGGAGCTGCCGCGTTGCTTTATTTAAACTTCAGGTTCAGCGAAATAATATTTGCATTCAACCCACTGCTCTGGGAATAATGGCCATATCTCAATTCCATCATATTGAAATGTTGCCAGCCGAATACCCCACGTGGTGGCATCATACGGATCCCTGCACCAAAGAAGTGACTATCAAAAGAAGAGAGGTCGTAATTGCTGGTATAGAATTCATCTGCACTTGTATGGGCCTGATACCCCGCAAAGTATTTCGTACCCTGCTGATGGTTATACCTGTAGAAAGGGGTGAGCGAATAGAAGGGAGACAGTTTTACTGATGTCTCCAGACTAGCCGTATGCGCATTTATCTGCCAGTTGTCATGATAGTAGCGATAGTAACCTCTCAATACAATTTTGTCTCCTACAAAATAATTTGCCCGGATGCCCAGCGGGATTTTCAGTCGGCTATCAGGTAATTTCTCCACATGCACACTGTTGTCATTGAAGTAAACCCTGTGGAAAGGTAATCCCAGGTAACCCGACTGATAGATCACATCCACCAGGAACATGAGCTGGAACCTGGAGTTGACAATCTGCGACCACGAGACGGTACCACTGTAGGTTTTCCTGCCTGCAGTGGCGTAGTCTTCGTGTTCGCCGGAGGCGCCATTTGTTCTCAGTTCTATGGGATAAACCAGTTTCACGTTGTCCTGGTATGTTTGTAGTTTCAGCGAGAATTCTCCCATTTTATTTTTAGTCTTTTGGGCAAACAGCAGGTTTGCGCCAACGGACTGATAGTCGAATTCGTGTGAAAAAGATACACCGGCACCCAGGGTCCGCCCGTTTTTATTTTCCATCTCCCATGATACGGAAGGATAGAAGCGGGTGTCCGCTGAAGATGCAGAAGAGATGGTCTTTGGATCAATTTTATCAGAAGAGGCAGAGGTGTAGTGGTCAATGCCCAGTTCCACATTCCAGGTATGCTTACGATCGTGCGTGTCATATTTAGAAAGCGTCACCTGAATGGAATTGGACAGGTCTGTCAGGTTCTGGGTGCCAATGCCGCCGGTTACGGCAGCGTGGTCACCATCCTGGTGGTAGTAACTGGATACGATGTTGACTTCTTCCAGTTGTAATGTCCGGTTTTTGTAAGTGCCGGTATCAGCAGGCGATTGCGCATGGGCGTACAATATACCTGCGAACATTGCCAATATGGCGAGGTTTAGTTTTTTCATATAGCCTGTTTAGTTACAACCGCATCCGCCACCACTTTTAGCGCCGTTTGCTCCGGATGCGCCTTCCCGGTACGATTCGAAACTCAGTTCGGTCTTTTCTACCTTGCGGTTGCCTAGTGTCATTTCTCCATCATTCAGACGGTTTTTCTGGTATTCTTTCACCGTAGTACATGCGGCAGACAGCGTCGCTGTGATGCCTGCCAGCAGTACCAGTTTGCACATTGGTTTGATCATTTTAACTGGATATTATCGGAAGTAAATAATCTATCTTGATCGTCCAGGATGATACAGGCAATCTGCCTGATCTGGTTGATCATATTTAAGCCTGCCCTGATGCCCATGATCATGACAGGAGTCGCCATGGCATCGGCTATTTCAGCATTTGTGCTGATAATGGATACGCTCTTAATACCCGTTACAGGTAGTCCTGTTTTAGGATCGATCGTATGCGAATATTTTTTGCCGTTTATGGTCACAAACTTTTCATAGTTGCCCGAAGTGGCTATGGCCTGATCAGAAATGTTGAGGTAGGAAAATGGGTGATGGGTGCTGTTGGGATCAGCAATACCAACAGTCCATGGTGTACCATTGGGTTGTGTGCCCCAGGCAGTGAGATCGCCGGCAGCGTTGACAATGCCACTGCTTACACCTCTCTGGCGCAGGAGCAGTTTGGCCCTTTCAGCTGCATATCCTTTTCCTATACCTCCAAATCCTATGCGCATTCCCTTATTCAACAACATCACTTCATGGGTGGCCATGTTCACTTTTATATTCCGGTAATCGATCAGCCGGACCATCTCCCGGGCGGTAGTAGCATCTGGCAGGGTAGTCATGTGTTGGTCGAAGTTCCAGAGAGATTTATCGACCGATCCATAACTGAGGTCAAAGGCCCCCTGTGTAATGCGGGATATTTTTTCGGCACGGAGTATCAGTTCGCAGACTTCCGCGTCTACCTGAACAGGCTGAATGCCTGCATACCGGTTGATGAGGGCTGTCTGGCTTTCTTCATTAAAGGTGGTGAGCAGGCCTTCGATACGCCGTATTTCAGCAATGGCAGCCTGAATATGACCGGCAGCCGCTTCCTCACTCTCACATACTACGGTGAGCTCAAAACGATTGCCCATAAGCTTCAGTACTTTCCGGTATACCTGTGCAGACAGGCATACAACGTCATTTTCCGGCCCCATGTGCGCTGTTTTTAACCTGTTCTATAAAACCTTCGGGAGTCGTATTGGGATAACCTTCCCAGGTCTTTAAAACTTTTCCGTTTTCATCGAGTAAAAGCGTGTAGGGAAAATGTCCTTCAGGATTATATTTATCTGCGAGGAGATCGTTCCGTTTTTGTTGCTCTTTACTTAACTGGTTCTTCCGGGAACGGGGAAAGTCGGCATTGAGCAGTACGAGTTCCTGATCGGCAAAGGCCAGGAAGGTGGAGTTGTCGAAGATGTCAGTTTTGAGCCGGATGCAGGGTCCACACCAGTCAGATCCGGAAAAGTTGAGTAAGATCAGGTGGTGCTTGTCGGCAGCAAGACGTCTGGCTTTTTCAAAATCCGTTTCCCATGCCGGGGACGCAAATGTCCATAGGCATGACAATGCAAGTAACAGTACTTTCATATAATTGGTGCCATATTGCTTCCTTATCAGATGGCAACACGAAATAAACGGATAGGGTGTAAAAAAGGTGTTAAAATGTTGATTTTAAGTTGATTTTAAGAAATTTTTTGATATGGAGCATGGGAGCTCCTTTTGTTAGCATCCGGTAGCCGACAATCAGGGGGGTATGCGAATGTATTCAGGGATTCTGTAGAGATTCTGAAAATTAAATATGCCAGCCAATTTTTAGCGATACTTCCGGTGTAATGAATACCCGTTTCATAATAGGCAAATTTACAATGAATGAATAGGGAGAATATGGATCCTCGTCATAGTTGAGCTATATCCTAAGCATAATGCCATCCCTACATCAATAGTATACCAAAAGTACATTATAAGGACACCTGTATATCAATTCGATATTGAGGTGAACTTTTAGTGGCGTATTAGTACTCATTTAATGTAGTTATAGCACTATTGCCTGGTTATAGTCAGTATATTGCTTTATAACCCCAAAATTGTTTGTTATGGCATTAGTAAAAGACAGCTTACTGCTGCAGGTTGTGCGGGGCACCCTCGGCGACGAAGTCACTATCTACGAAAGGAACGGGCAGATCATCATGGCTAAAAAGCGTGGTCCGTCAAAGAAAAAACCGACAAAAAATCAATTGGAAGCCCGGTTAAAAATGCAGATTGCCGCTGCGCTGGCGGTACAGATGCTGAAAGATCCGGAGGTAAAGGCGTATTATAAATCGAAAGCCGGTCCAGGCCAGAATGCATATAATATGGCCGTAAAGGACGCTTATAAGGCGCCGGAAGTGCAGCAAATTCAATTTGAGGTTGCTACAGTGGTAGTAACCGCAAAGAACGAATTTAGGGTGGCAGAAGTGGAAATACGGGTATTCGATGCAAATGGTAGCGTGCAGGAAAGTGGCAAGGCCATGTTAGGCCGGAATGGTGTGGATTGGTATTTTAAGGCAAACAGCTTGCCGGCAGGAGGAAAGGTAATGGTCATAGCCGTGGATCTGCCGGGGAATGATACGGTGATGACGGTGCAGCTGGAATAAAAAAATCCTGAGCCCGGGAGAATAACGGACTCAGGACAATGTTTTTACTTTTTATCCGGTGTAAATATAGCACCATCCACGTCTTTCAGGAACGTAACAGGGTTCCGGAAGTACTATTCGTATTTAAATGCCGCTTTCAGACCGCCTACTGAAATGGAGAAGTCGCCGGGTTCTGTAACGCGTTGCAGTTGTGTATTGATAAAGGACAGTCTGTCTTTATCAATGGTAAAAGTCACGGTTTTCGTCTGACCCGGTTGTAACTCGATCTTTTCAAATGCGCGCAGGCGTTTTACTTCAGGCGTAATAGATGCTACTTCATCACTGACATAGAGCAATACGGTTTCTTTGCCTGTCACCTTGCCCGCGTTCGTAACGTCCACGGTCACGTTGATGGCTTTGGCATTGGTTAAGGTCGTATTGCTCAGTTTCAGGTTGGCGTAGGTGAACTGCGTATAACTCAATCCATATCCGAATTCCCACTGGGGATTGTATCCTGCGGACTCGTCGAATGCAAGTGTTTCGGTGTACTTATGATAGTAGTTTACGAGACTATTGGTAGAACGTGGGTAGGTGTAAGGCAGTTTGCCGGAAGGGTTGATCTTACCTGCGAGTACATCTGCAATCACATTGCCACCTTCGTTTCCGGAGAGGTAGGCGTGGAGTACCGCAGTGCTGAGTGGTTCGATGGCAGAGATGATGCGTGGACGACCTTCGGTCAGTACAAACACGATTGGTTTGCCGGTAGCAGCAAGTGCACGGGTAAGTTCGATCTGTGCATCGGATATTCTCAGATCACCGATGTTACCGGGTGTTTCCGTATAGCTGGTTTCACCTATGCAGAGTACGATCACGTCTGCATTGGCTGCCTTTGCAACAGCATCCTGCAGGTCCAGTGTCTTGTCAAAATCGGCACCGGCACTGTATTGTACATTGCTTTTGCCAAATACATTTTGTATGGCTTCAAGGATCGTGTTTTTATCCTTTTCGGTTTCATCGCTGGTAGTACCCTGCCAGATGCGTGACCAGCCACCGTTGAGGGAACGCATGGAATTGGCAGACGGACCGGTGACGAGGATTTTTTTGCCGGGTGTCAACGGCAGGAGGTTGTTGGTGTTTTTGAGTAAGGTGATGCATTCAGCAGTGAGATCGTAGTTGAGTTTATTATGCGCCTCACTGTTGAAAAGTGGATAGTCGTTCGCATTACCGGTTGGATGATCAAAAAGGCCGGTTTCATATTTTACTTTCAGAATTCTCTTCACCGCATCATCGATACGTGACATGGGGATCTTGCCTTCTTTGACCAGTTCGATCAGGTCTACGGTGAAGGTAAAATCAGTCGGTACCATGCTCATATCTATACCTGCATTGATGGCGAGGGTGATCGCTTCTTTATTGTCTTTTGCTACCCTGTGGCGCTGGTACAGGTACTGAATATCCTGCCAGTCGCTGACTACAAGACCTTTGAAGCCCAGTTCACCTTTCAGTATATCAGTGAGAATGTGTTTGTTGGCGTGGACAGGTACACCATTTATTTCAGCGCTGTTCACCATCACACTTTTTGCACCGGCTTTGACTGCGGCAGCAAACTGGGGCAGGAAGTATTCGCGCATCTCCCGCTCAGGTATCCAGGCAGGGGTACGATCGTGACCACTTAATGGATTGCTGTAACCCATGTAGTGTTTGAGACAGGCAGCTACGTGGTATTTGTCGGTCACGGTGCCATCGCCCTGATACCCCTGCACCACAGCTTTACCCATTTCGCTGATGAGGTAAGGATCTTCCCCGTAGGTTTCCCAGATGCGTGGCCATACCGGCTGGCGGCCGAGGTCCAGTACCGGACTGAAATTCCAGGGAATGAAGGAAGCGCGGGTTTCGTAGGCAGTGACAGCGGCAGCCTTTTTGGCCATAGCCGGGTTGAAGGAGGCGGCCTGAGCGATCTGCTGCGGAAACATCACGGAGTTGAGCGTATAGTTATTCCCTCTGATGGCGTCAATGCCATATAGCACAGGGATTTTCAGTCTTTCCTGGAGAGCGGTTTTTTGAATGGTTTCAATTCTGTTTCTCCATACCTCCACTGTTTGTGCGTTGCCGCCCACATTCAGGATGGAGCCCACTTTATATTTTTTGATCGCTTCTTCCAGTTTAGCCATATCAAATTCATGGGGTTCGTTCAGGACACCATTGGTTGTTTTGAGAAAGGCTTCGACACTGATCTGGGTCATCTGTCCGGCTTTTTCTTCCAGTGTCATTTTCGATACGAGGGACTCCACTTTCTGATCGATGGATTGTGTGTAACCATGAAAAGAAGTCGCAGTGAGTGCGGCGAGGAGGAGTAATTTTTTCATAAGTGTGTTTTAATTTAATGTATGGGAACGCTGCGTTGGCAGCGTGTAATGTTGAATAATTTGCCAGGTGAGCAGATCTGAGTCGAAGAGGGAGTTTAAGCCCTGTTCTTCCTGCGGGGGATCGCCCATCAGGTCGTCACCTTCTTTCCAGAAGAGTTGACCGCTCACGGGTCTGGCCGTACCTGCAAACGCCCAGAAATTACAGCCGGCGATGACGCCTGATTGTTCTTTGCTTTGGGCCCATTCGGCAAAGATCGTGTTGTATAATTGATTGCGGGAAGAAGTGGAAGATGCCGGGTCGAAAGAGTGGTTGTCGCGGGGCAGTCCGAATTCTTCTACGACCAGTGGTTTGTTCAACTCGTTGGCAATGGTAGCGTGTTGTTGTATATAGTGCTTTGTTTTGGCGATGATTTCGGGCAGACTGCTGGCGATGCTGGTGTCCTTGAACCATCCCCAGTTTTTAGGCCATATGTGGATGGTGAGGTAATCTATTTCCGCTGGCTGGTGAATGGACTTGAATAATTCCGCTGATTCGTCCGTACCCATGATACCTTCGGTACCGATGGTGACGAGGTGATGTGGATCGATGGACTTAATCAGCTTTGCCGTGGTAGCGATCCATTGTTTGTATGCATCGCTGGCGGCGGTGACCATGGGCCGTGGTTCATTGGCAAGTTCCCACGCCATGATGGTGGGATCGCCGGTATAGGCTTTTCCTGTGTATTTGTTGATGTGCTGCAGTACGAGTTGCAGCTGTCTTTCATAATCTTTTTGGCAGGGTTCACAGGAGTAGAATCTGGCAGTATTTTCACGAAGGTCGTTCCAGTTTAATTTGCTTTGCATAACTTCCTGGGTGATGATGTTGTTCCAGGCGAGGTATTGGAGGAAACCGCCGCTCCATTCCCAGTTGTTGCTGAGGAAGAGGATGGCGTACATGTTTCTTTTGTGCATTTCGGAGAGGAGGTAGTCAAGGCCGTCGAGGATGTCCATGTTAAATTTTCCCTGGGCGTATTGAAAAGGAGGCTTTACGCGTTCAACGCCGTTGATGAGGCCTTTGCCTTCCGTGCCGACTAAGATGCGGAGGTTGGTGATGCCCTGGGATTGGAGAAAATCCAGTTCTTTTGTGAGGCGTTGCTGACCGTTTTTTTGGAGTGGGAGGAGTGGGCCATACCAGTAGTTGGTGCCGATGTAGTAGTAAGGCTGGTTATTGAGGGTGAATTGATGCCCGGATCTTTTGATAAATGCGGTTTGGGCATGGGTGGCTGTGGTGTATAAAATTAGTATTAAAAGCCCGGCAATCAGGCTGGTCATTTTTCTGAAACGTGGCATTGTCTTTTATGATTAATTAATTGATCAAATGTAGGTTAAGTTACGTTATAGGTATAGTACTTTTTTATCTATTTCAGGGCATTTAAATCATGTAGCGGCGTGATCGTGCGCAGAGAGGGGCTATTTTTGAACCTTAGGCAAGAATATCAGGAAAATCAAATATTAATACGAAATTTATATGGTTGTGCCTGAATTTTACAATTTTCTGTCATTCTATATATTATTTTAGGGCCTTCAATTAACTAAATCAGTATTATGAGCAGTGCAGACAAAGTATCTCACAATCTATATTTCGATGGGAAAGTTCAGAGCCTGGGTGTACAAATCCCCAAAGGTAAAGCAACTGTTGGCGTCATGAAACCGGGTACTTATACCTTCAACACTGGTAGCCCTGAGATAATGGAAGTGATTATTGGTGAAATGAGCGCGAAACTATCTGGTGGAGAGCTGATCAAATACAGGAAAGGCGAGTCTTTCGAAGTGCCGGGCAATTCTTCATTCGAAGTAGTATGCGAGGCAGATGCAGCCTATATCTGCTATTATGAATAAACCAGGAACGATATAGAAAAATGCGAAAGCCGGCGTACGTTCAAGCGCCGGCTTTCGTATTTATTTGCCGGCAGGTGTTGCCTTTGTGGTCGCAGTAATTACAAAACAAGGAGCCGTATCAAAAATAATCTGAAGGCGCTGAGGATGGACAAAACGAAAACTCTCCCCATCAGGTACCCGGATACAAATTACTTTTAATACGGCCGTGTTGTTTTATTTTGCATCTGGTACTTCATCCAGGCTATAAAATACTTTTAACCCCATTTCCTTCGCCTTTCTCACATCTTCATCTGCCCCTTTAGACGCTCCTTCAATTCTCAGCACGGCATCACATTTTTCCAGCATTCTATGGGCCACGGGATATTGAATTTCTTCCCAGGCGGCATCACCGGGTTGCGTAGAACCCGCCAGTTTAATCAATGGCAATGCCATCCACTCTCCAATAAACGGTATATGCCCCTTTCTGAATAATGGCAAGGCTACTGCCTCCAGCTTTTCCAGGTTCTCCTTCATTAATTGGGGATCATCATTAGTCCCACTGCGATAGGGACCTGCAATTAAAATTAACATGCGTCTTTTTTTTACAAAGGAAATGAGATTCTTTCACACGAAACTTAAGGTATCTTAAGTTATTAGTGTGGGTGGGGTATCTTTTTCATTTTCAGGAAGTGAAATTCTTTCACACGAAACGTAGGTGTCTTAAGTTATTAGTGACCTTTTCGTATTCCTTATTGGCTTGCGGACAATTTAATTCGCTACCTTTTTTTACGGATAAAGCTCAGAAATTCCGGCGTAATACCCAGGTAAGAGGCAATTTGCTTTTGCGTTACATTCCTGGCAATCTGCGGGTATTTATTGATAAACCGGGTATACCGCTCTTCTGCATTCAGCGTAAGGTTCTCTATACTCCGTAATTGTTCGCGGGTATAGGCGTTTTGCATGAGTATGCGGAAGAACCGTTCGAATTTCGGAATGGCCGTGAGCAGGTGGTCGAAATTAAATTTGCTGAGGTTGAGTACCGTACTGTCTTCGATGGTTTCTATGAAGGTCATGCTGGGTTGCTCATTCAGATAGCAGTACATATCTGTCAGCCACCAGTCGGACATGGCGAACATGATGGTGGATTCTTTTCCTTTTTCATCCAGGCAGTAAGATCGTAAGGCGCCGGAATGAATATAACTGAGCTGTGTACAGGGATGACCTTCGGCCAGTAGGGTTGTTTTTTTAGGAATTTCTTTATACACCAGCAGCCCGGTGAAAAAGTCTTCTTCTTCTCTCGTGAGAGTGATATGCTTTGCGATAGTTTTTAAAATAGCGTGATGTATTTCCATGAAGCAGACACTGTTCAGGAAAGGTAGTCATTTCTCAATAAAAATGATAAGATTGCAGTTCGCCATGACAGATGTCGGCCCTGAGATTTTGAATAAATGACAAACCATATTTTGGCATAATATTCTTTTCATCAATGAAGATCTTTTGATTTGAATAGGTGCTGTTGATGAAGGCCGTAATAGAATCATCCGGTGCTGAAAGGATAAATACTGTTTTATTCAGGGGCTTATCTGCCGCGATTTTTTGCAGGTTTTCTGCATTACAAACATTGCATTTGTTAGCTTGTAATACTAATACACTGGTGCAATCATCGATTGAATAATTATGTTCTTTGTGAAGGTAGCTGACTATACCCGCTACTCTTTCTTTATATTCATCTTTGGGCTTACATGCGTGCATGCCCATTGTTAAAATTAATAACGTCGAAAATAAGGTTCTTTTCATTGATAGTTGCTTGTTTAATGTAAGTATCATTTGATATCTTTAAAATATATAAGCCTTTGGGTGTGGCAAAAGAATAATTCCATAAGTAATTACTACCTAAATTCACGTCAGTCAACAACTGGAAGTCCTTGTCGAATACAGAAACGATCAGCTCCTTGTCGGAGAAGGTATTATAACTACCATCTTTATTTTTGAGTTCTTTTCCATTTAACAGCATCCTGTAATAACAGGATCTGTATTTATCATAGATGATTTTCATGTACAGGGGATTCTCCACCATATGATCCACTTTTCGGTTCATGTCTTCACTGTATTCCAGGCTCAAGGGTTTAAACCCCTGGTTTTGCAATTTACTCTTTGCTGTCAGGTGCCTTACATGCCCATTATACCGGTTATAGATCACTATATCAGGTGATGCCATGAATGAATAAATATTAGCACTATCATCCATTTCACGAAATGCCAGGTTGGCTTCACCGCAATAATTTTTTACATACAGCGGTGGGTATTCAACTGGCAGTTCTCTCATGATACTATCATTCAGGTCCATGTTGGCTTCCACCTTTATAGTATAAAATCCCTTCTCATTCATCATTTTTTCGCCACTGTATTGCCTGGTGAACAGTTTGTTCAAAGTTGCATCATAATACATGGGAAATACCCCGCCAATATTGTTGTACAGGATAGGCGGCCAGTGATTCAATCCCGGTGAATTAATGGTCTTATGATATTTTATCCTGCCAGCTGAATCAATGATAGAGAAGCCATACAGGTCCTGCAAAAATATCGAATCATGATTGTGTACATAAAAACTATGGATGCCTCCGGGATCTGTATTGTTATACAGTGATTGGGGAATCTGAATGTTGGCAACCATTTTCTTTTGTTCAGAATTGATGACAATGAGTTGGTTGGAGTCGGCATTCAGGAAATAGATAAACGGATGTTTATATTGAAACAAACTGAATGATAGCTGTGCTGTAATCGGAATAGTATCCGAAGATCTTGTGTAGGACATTTCGTTGTCCTTCTTATTAAAGCAGCCCTGAAGTATTAGAAGCGTGAGGATGAATGTTGCAATTCTCATGATAATATAATTGTTGCCACCACAACAACTGTGATGGCAACTTTTTAACTATTTTTTTCTGGCCATGATAAGAGAATATCTGGCGATGTTCTTTACCCTTTGGAATCCTTTTTCATCAATGATACCAGCTTTTAGTAATTCAGTAGCATGATTGGTAGCCAGTATTTCTATTTCACTGTTAATGGTATCAGGATCCGGGGTGAAGATGAGGGTATCCGGATTGAAGATGAGCGTATCGTCAGGGAAAGTAGGAGGGAAGGTAGGAGGAAGTTCAATTCCGCCACCGCCACCTACGCAGCCGCCTGCTACAGCTATACAGTCTGATACCTTTTTGCAGGATTTACCTACGGTAGCCTCACACTTGGTGCCGATACAATTACCTATCTTACAGGCTATTGCGTTGTACTTGTTGCCGGATTCAAGGTCTGCTAATTGATTAGAGGGCTTCAATTGATCCGAACCGGGATACTCACTGCTATCTCTGGAACAAAAAGAGAAAAACAGGCAAATAGTGGCCAGTACAGCCAGGGTTAAGTTAAGGCGCATTGTCAGAGTTTGGGTTTTAATGTTTATTTAAATTGAATGATCGCTGGTTGATGTTAAATAGGTTATAAGGTCAATGTATAGGGTGGGTGTCCATTCCCAAAAATTAAGCAGGTTGAAGTTATTATGCTGTTTTTTAATTTGCAAGAAGAAGTAATAACGGTGAGTAATAGTACTCTATGGCATATGGGAAGGCCCGACCAATGGAGCAGGAAATGTGTGTGATCCAGGCGTACTGGTTATTCAGGACTTTTGAGTACTTTTGAAAGACCTTATACCGAATACTTATGGAAATTCAATGCACCGGGAGCTACCCTTTTTTCCTGATCGATGTTAGAAGACTGCCGATTTTGGTTTTTATCCTACCGCTCTTCCTTTTCGATAAGGATGTCTGGTTCATAGGATTTGTCTTCCTCGCTTATCTCATCTTTGCCCAGATCAACTATAAATTTACTACCAGTGTAAGGCTGGAAGGCAGCCAGCTGATCATTCGGTATAAGCGGTTCTTTATAAATTGGGAAAAGACATTGGAATTGAAGGGAATGGTGATGGACATGATAGACTATAAAGATATTGTGATGCGAGCTGTGAACAAAAATGGCGGGACGAATTATTTATTGACCATCCTGATAAATGGGGATAGAAAGTTTCGGTTAGATACAAGAGTTGGATTTACCAAAGAGGATTTCCTGGAATTAATGAAGGCCGTAGGCAGGGCACCTGTGCGGTGACCATCATTTTTTTTCATGCCGGTACAAAGTAGTACAATTTCTCAATGCCGGATAATGCCTGTTTGACATCAGGATCGTCTGTATCTGAAGATGCGGAGGGGTGGTGCTGGCCTGTGTCATCCTGCAGAAGCGCCTGAAAAATGACTGGAGTAACCGGCCGGATGGCGGAGCTAACCAGGGTGCATCGATTTTTGCGTTAAATTTTTATTTGCTGCGTATTATCTTTAGCGGATATGGTTACTCAGAAATATTTATTCACGTTATTATTTGCCACATTTATTTCCACAGAATGTCTGGCACAACAGCCTTCTATTTTCCTGGCTGACCCAACAATATTTACCGACAAGGGAAAGTATTATTTATACGGTACCGGTAGTCCGGACGGATTTCCCCTGTATGAATCTGCTGATCTTAAAAGCTGGAAGCCCTTAGAACGCCTCGCCTTTAAACGTGGGGACGGGTATGGCTCGCAGGGATTCTGGGCGCCGCAGATCTTCCTGCATAAAGGTATTTATTACATGGCTTATACCGCTAATGAGCAGCTGGCCATAGCAAAATCGAATACGCCGGCAGGCCCATTCAAACAGGATAGTGCCCGTGCGTTGAGCGGTACAGGAAAGCAGATCGATCCATTTATTTTCTTTGATGATAATGGGAAGGTGTATCTCTATCATGTGAAGTTACAGCATGGCAACAGGATCTTTGTCACCGAAATGAAGCCGGATCTGTCAGATGTAATACCCGGTACGGAAAAAGAATGTCTTTCAGGGACCGAGCCATGGGAGAATACAGCTAAGACTGACTGGCCAGTGACGGAGGGACCAACGGTATTAAAGCGGAAAGGTGTTTATTACCTGATTTATTCTGCGAATGATTTCCGGAATATAGATTACGCGGTAGGATATGCAACTGCTACTTCTCCTGTAGGACCGTGGAAGAAATATGAACAGAGTCCGATCATCAGCAGGCATAATATAGGCCAGAATGGAACCGGGCATGGTGATGTATTGAAGGATAAAAAAGGGAATCTGTATTATGTGTTGCATACGCATCACTCGGCAGACAAGGTATCGCCTCGTGCTACAGGGATAGTCAGGTTGAAATTTAAGGATATGAAGAGCGGTCCGGCATTGCTGGTGGCTGATACAGCATCGTTTCAATGGTTGAAGTCCGAGTAGGAATGTATTCCCCCTTTTCAAAGAGAGCGTTGTAGTTGCAGGCGGTTCATTTTATATTTCGATTTGAATTAAGAGGTATTTGGATGGAATAAGACGAGGTTGTATCAAAAGTAATCTGATGGCGTTGGGAATTGGGTAAGCGAAAATTCTTTCCTTCGTTTAAAAGTTACTTTTGGGACAACCTCGTCCTCATTTTTATATCATTTGAATAATGCTTTGTGGAAGCCGGCTGTATGTGGATTGCGATATCCGCTTCTTGTTGTTTTGTACTTTACAAAAGTGTAACTGGAGATTGGATTAAAGCCGGTAATAATTTACTAAAAATGCAATTTACCCGGTTGGAAATAATTGCCTATCTTAGGTAAATAACCCATATCAACCTTACAATTATGAATTCCCGTCGTGTATTTCTGCAAAACCTTGCCATGGCTTCAATGGCCGTTCCATTTACCAATTTCAAATTGTATGAGGAGAAAACCCTTCGCGTGGCTATCTGCGGTCTTGGCGGCTACGGTACCCGTGTGGCGGAGGCGATACAGTCGTGTTCGCGCGTGAAGCTGACCGGTGTCATCAGTGGTACGCCGGCAAAGGTGAAGAAGTGGCAGGCGAAATATAATATACCGGATAAGAACTGTTACAACTACGAGAACTTTGACAATATAAAGGATAACCCGGATATAGATGCGGTCTATGTCATTACACCAAATGCGTTGCATCACGACCAGGTGATCCGGGTAGCGAAGGCGGGGAAGCATGCCATTTGTGAGAAGCCGATGGCGGTGAATGCAAAGGAAGGGCAGGAGATGGTAGATGCGTGTAAGCAGGCAGGGGTAAAGTTGTTAGTTGGGTATCGTATGCACTTCGAACCCAATACGCTCGAGGTTATCCGTATGCGGAACCAGGGGGATTTTGGGAAGGTATTGTTCTTCCAGGGGCTTTGTGGGTTTAAAATAGGTGATCCCGCTCAGTGGCGTTTGAATAAGCAATTAGCAGGGGGAGGGTCATTGATGGATATTGGTATTTATGCGATTAACGGGTCGAGGTATATGACCGGTGAGGATCCTGTGTGGGTGACAGCGCAGGAGACGAAGACGGATCATAATAAATTTAAGGAAGGTGTCGATGAGACAATTCAATTTCAATTTGGTTTTCCCAGTGGGGCAACAGCGTCTTGCCTGTCTACCTATGCGATGAATAACCTGGACCGGTTCTTTTTGAATGGAGAGAAGGGATTTGTGGAAATGCAGCCTTCAACTAATTATGGGCCGATAAAAGGAAGGACGAACAAAGGGGAGTTAGATAAGCCGCATACGATTCACCAGGCCGTGCAGATGGATGAGATGGCCGGAATTATATTTGATAATAAGCGGCCGATAGTACCGGTGAATGGGGAAGAAGCGGTGAAGGATCTGAAGGTGATAGATGGAATTTATGAGGCGGTGAGAACGGGGAATAAAGTTGCGTTGCAGTTATAATAATATACAGGAGTAGTTATTTAACTTTTAGGAAATAACTTCCTATGGTTCCGCAATTACGTGGAATCAATCTTCATAAGCTGTAAATAAATTTAGTTAATGGTGCGTCTGTGGATGCAGTATCTTGAAAAGCTGCAGTTTCAGATCATCGTCTTTTAATTTATTCAGTCTTTCGGTTTCAATCTCATACCAACCTTTTTTGTGGCCAAGGGTGCCGATAACAAAGGTATGACCGGCCTGAGCGGGTTCACCTGATTCTGGGTGCTTCTTAGAAAGCACAACTACAACATCTTTATACTTTGACATATGGTGAATTTAACTTAAAATAACCAGATGTAGCAAATGATTTCCATCATGTTATAACTTGACCTCCTGCATATGTGGGTTTAATACCCGGTATATTCCCGCTGGGTTCAGCCCGGAGATAAATTGTTTCATCTTATCCAGGTTATCAAACTCTTCATACGCATGGTAATCATCATTGGAAAATAACGAAAATTCTACGGTGTAAATTCCTTTTTCAATACGTGTTGCGGCTGCTTTGTTGTCTCTTTCCTGCAGGCGGAGTGCCTCATTCGTTTTCATACTGTCGATGTCTCCTTCCAATACAGCAGGATGACGCTGCAGGATCGCGCTCACTTCCTGTATGCGGTGGTCAATGTCAATGGGATGTCGTTTGAGTTCCTCGTTTTCCGGCTCCAGATCTTCTATATGGTATCCATTGATACAGACCCACACAGGTGTAGATGAAATGAGTTCAATATAAATATCTATAGTGACGTAGTCATTTTGGGTGCGGAAATGATATTCATATGCCACCTGTTCTTCTTCGAAATCTGAAAAGCCGCCTTCTTTGAGGAAGCCAGCGTATTTACCAAGTGCATTTTTGAGAGCTATGTAGGGGGTTGCCATGAATGCAAAATTAGCCCTTTATAGCATGTTATAGAAAGAATGCAAAATAAAGTAATGTTTAATGTGATTGTTAGTGGTGCCTGGCGGGCGTTTTGTAGCGGAAGGGAAGGAGCCTGTTTTACGATGCTGTTCCCTGCTTGATCAGCTTCAGGTACTTTTTATTATTAGATTTTGCGAAGGTAATCTCCCGGCATCCGTTGAACTTCACAAATGCTTTCAGTGAGGTAATGAGTTTCCCGATTGTTTGTTCCTCCAGCGCTACATCTTCAAAATGAATATTGTGAACGATCAGGACTTTTTGTTTACGATCGGCTTTGGCATCCATTCTGGCAATAAAGGTATCGCCTGCCAGGATGGGTAATGAAAAGTAACCGTACTTGCGTTTAGGAGCGGGCACGAAGCATTCGATCTGGTAATCGAAATTGAAAAAGTCTTTCAGCCGGTGACGGAAGACGTTCAAAATATCGAAGGGGGAAAGGATAAAGACCTCGTTAGATAGTTTGATATTTGTTTTTTGCGTTGGGAGCATGTAATAAGGCCCTTTTAAGCCTTCGACAGTAACAGGTATCACCTCACCTGCTTTAGCCATTTTTTCAAGCTCTTTTTTAACCAAATTGCCTTTTACGCGCCGGGCTCTCCACGCCATTTCTTTCGGGGAGGCGATGCCGAGGGCGCCGAGGGTACGTTTTATTACAAATCGGGCGTATTCTTCGCCTGTAGGCATGGTAATATCTGTATCCTGTGGCACCAGGTTGATAGGCAGGTCGTAGACCTTGTGAAAGGTTTTAGTCCGGCTGATCATCAGGTGGCCATTGAAATAGAGTCTTTCGAGGGCTACTTTGGCGGGGCGCCAGTCCCACCACCCGGAGCTGGCTTCCTGCCGGTCATTTTCAAAATCACCCACCATGACGGGGCCATCCCGTTCTATCTGGTCAATCATTTGTTTCATTAAATTGTTCTCTGCTGGTGTAGAGGGTTTGCTTTGTGTTTTGAAAGCTTCTTTTACGGGCAGGGAGAAACGATAGTCAGACATGGGAAGGAAGCCGGCGTCGGAGGTGAAGTATTCAAAGATGCGGCCATCTTCGCAAAGGTCTGCCAGCCATTCGGTTTGATAATCCGGAATGCGGGCAGCCATGACGTGGTGATGGGCGCGCTCAACGACGTAATTGGTATCCAGCTGGACGAAACCGAGATGGTCAATGAGTTGGTATACGGCTTCGATGCCTTTTCCGAATTGGGCTTTGCGGGCAAGACCGGCAGCATCGAGAATGATTTTTCTGGCTTGTTGTTTTGAGAGAATGGTAGCTTCCATTAATCTAAATTAATCTTTTCTCCATTCGTTTGTAAATGATTTAAATTTTTATTTGCCAGGCTGGTGTGGATGTTTTTATAACTGCGGAAATCTTGTATGACAATGGATATCCTCTATTGAGTGCATTATAAAAGTAAGCGTTTTACTATAGTGACGACCTTCCGCCTTTTTTTGCAACTCATTGGTAGTGTAATCTCTGATAATTGGATTTTTTCTGAAATAAACAGTGCAGAGGATAGGGGTTGGGGTGATATATTACAATTGGCTGGCCAATATCGGGATTTGGAAAATGGATCCGTCTTGTTATTGCAGGATAGCAATGGTAGCAGTGTCTTCTCAGGATGATCCTGCTGAAATAATGTGGGCGGTCAGGCAACGTATATTAGCGTAGCCATCTAATCATTTGATGAATGTCACTATCCTTGGATCCCATACCCAGACTTTGTAACATGAGGGTGCCTACATATTCATTTTTGTTGCAGCTGTCGATGATATCGTTGCTACCACCTCTGTAACCAGTTTCATGGAAAACGTAGGTAGGGTCTATGTCGAGGTGCATGCACGCGGCAAATGACCAGGCGATGGCCATTACTTCTTCTGCTTCCCTGTTTTTTCTGTTGATGAGTGCGTTGGCGGTAAGGTGTGTGCGGTCTTTTTGAGATACGACAGCAATATGGCCGGCTTCGTGTAGAACGTCTCCTGGGTGCTGAAGGAGGTTAGTGTCAATGATGATGTTGCCGTTTTCGATTTCGAGGCCAGGGAGGAAGCTGGAGTCGTCCAGGGCTCTGAAAGAGGTTTTAATGCCAATGTTGTTAAGGAAAGCTATACATTTTTCGAAGTCGTTTTGTGTGGTATCTTTCATATGTGAGTGAAGGTACGATAAGATGGGGAGAATGGGGGATTTAATTCTGAATGCATGCAGGAATAACAGGCTAATTCCAGGTAAGGGGAAGTCCAACATGAACCCTGGTTGGCAGACGGTTTTATACCTGCAGCATGGCTATCGTTGGTTGGGGTGAAAAAATCTGTTCCTTGAACGGCCTATCAGGAAGTCGATGACCATGAACATACAGATGGCGAAAAGTATGGTTAAAAGAATGTAGTATTCACTTTGCATGTGATGGAACAAAGTGACATATGTTTCGCTGATGGGGTTGGATTTTTTAAGAGGGTAGTGATTGGAGCTATCCTGAATAATAGCGAAAAAGATTACACCGGTGAGGAATGCGGCGATGGCCCACCAGATTTTTTTACTGATAATCGGGTGTACTTTTTTTTGATGAAGGCGATCCATTGTTTTTTCTGTAAAACGCAGGGTTACTTTCTCTGTTGAAATTTGATGAAGCAGGTGAAGGAGTGGATCTGTATCAGCGGACACCTCCTGAATACCTTTCGTCACCTTGCCTGTAAAACCAGATGCTGGCTGATCAGGCCCGATGGATTGTATGAGACGTTTTAAATGTTCTTCCTTGTTCATAAATCGTAGATTAAATTAAACCGGATAATTTTTGTTCAAGTTTTTTTCTGGCACGAAATAACTGTACTTTGATATTGGCCGTTGACTGTCCGGTAATTTCGTTAATCTCTTTGATCGTGTTTTCGTTCATATAGTACAGGGTGACCAGAATAGCTTCATTAGCTGGAAGTTCATTAATTGCCCTGTTAATGTACTTTGATTTTTCCTCCTGTTGCATTTTTTCCAGCTTATGCGGCTGATCGTCATATCGGTTGTAATATTCATCAGGAGGCTTTTCGCTAACCGGCATTGCTTTTCTTTGTCTGATGAGCGCTAAGCAGGTTCTATATACAATTGTATAAAGCCATGTAGAGAATTTGCCATCTCCCTTGAACGACCTGATGGCTTCATAAGCTTTTATGAAGCTTTCCTGGGCGGCATCTTCTGCCTCTGCAGGATCTTTGATCATTTTTAGAGCGATAGTATAAGCCATGTTTTTATACTTATCTACGAGAAAAGCATATGCATTTGAATCGCCATCTTTTATTCTTTGGATATATTCCTGCTCTTCTATATGAGTCATGCAGATAAAGCGGTTTTCTTATAAGAGAGTAGTTTCCCGTCAGTGGTTACAAAAATCGTCCTAAAAATATTATAGTATTTATCTTGGGTGTAAATAATAGAATATCAATAAATTGTGATGGTTGTGTAGTGGGCGAAATGAAAACTTTTTAAAAAAAACCTTTAAATCTTGTAACCCATATTCAGGGAATAGACTCTTACTTGCGAAGTAAAACTAATAAATATGGACGAAATTACAAGAGATTGCCTTGTTTCTGTAGCTGCCTTTGCCGCAATATTCGGAATAGCTTACCTATACTTTATTTCGCGCCACCGGGAACGTATTGCGATGTTGGATAGAGGAATAGATCCGAAAACCTTTCAAAAGGAAGGTCAATCTCTGAAATACGGTTTACTGGCAATTGGAATAGCAATAGGTACAGTGGCTGGTGCAATTTTAAAGATGAATGGTATGGAGAAAAACACCAGCTTTATTTCAATGATATTTTTATTTAGTGGTATTAGTTTAGTGATTTACCATCTGATTACCAGCGTAAAGAAGTAGCCTCTATATTTTTCATTTTAATCCTTTTTTCGAAGACGCTGTCTGGTTTTTTATTCTATTTATAATTTATTGTAGTGACCTGGTTTGCAATACCTGTTGTTAAAAAACAGGTATGCGGGCCAATGTCTGCCCCGGACTTTTGAATTTAGCCCATATGAATCAAAAATTAGTTAACCAGATTGTTTTGTTCATTTTTTTCTTTCTTCCGTGTACAATGCTTGCGCAGGATGGGCCAGTGCAAGGTGTTGTTAAGGGAATAGTGGTGGATGCCGGTAGTCACGCTGGCGCTGCATTTGTTGCAGTAAGAGTAAAGGTGGCAGATGGCACGGTGGTGAAAGTAGGCGTATCGGGGCCTGATG
>Ga0182005_1000281_pt1 | contig 32073 bp, 27 predicted proteins | sample Sormic07211103_1_FD_123021 | JGI IMG/M metagenome (GOLD analysis project Ga0182005, IMG submission 123021) | Rhizosphere microbial communities from Sorghum bicolor, Mead, Nebraska, USA - 072115-103_1 MetaG | ecosystem: Host-associated > Plants > Roots > Rhizosphere | place: USA: Nebraska...
AACGCTACTGCACTGGCAAATGGTGACCTTCCCCTCATGCAGGAACTGGTGTATCGTTGTGCCGCTTTACACATGGCACACATCGGTGGTGCCGGGGATCCGTTTGAAAGTGGCTCTTCCAGACCATTGGATTTTGGTCACTGGAGTGCCCACAAACTGGAGCAGTTATCCAACTTTGATATACGCCATGGAGAAGCGGTGTCCATCGGCATGGCGGTAGATAGTGTCTATGCTTCACTGCTGGGTTGGCTGGATCAGGCATCTGCTTTGCGGATAGTAAAGTTATTGCAGCAACTGCAATTGCCGGTATACCATCCATTGATGGAAAATAAAGATGGAATGCCATCGCCGGTGATTAAAGGATTGGAGGAGTTCAGGGAACATCTTGGTGGCAGACTAACCATTTGTTTATTAAAAGGGATCGGGGTAGCAGCAGAAGTTCATGCAATGGATCTGACACTCCTGGATAAAGCTGTGGAAACAGTGCGGTCGCTTTCATAAAAACCTAATTTCATGCAAACAGTTACAGGTCATCTTTCCTATTGCACGAATATCCATCCGGGTGAAACCTGGCCAGATCATTTCGCGCAATTGCAACAATATATTCCAGCTATTAAGTCAGTAGTTTCTCCTGATCGGCCTTTCGGTATTGGTTTGCGTCTCGCAAATACTGCCAGTTTAGAGCTTTCTAAAGAAGTGAATCTGCTTGCTTTCAAACAATGGTTGAAAGAGCAGGATTGCTATGTATTTACGATGAACGGTTTTCCATATGGTGGCTTTCACCATACGGTGGTAAAGGATCAGGTACATACGCCTGACTGGACGACTGCTGATCGGGTGGAATACACCAGCCGTCTTTTCCGCATTCTCGCTGCTTTATTGCCGGCAGATATGGAAGGCGGCATTTCAACAGCCCCGTTGTCGTACAAATTGTGGCATGATGACCCGGAAGCGGCGATGGAAACTGCAACGTTAAATATGTTGCAGATCTTAGGGCAGTTAGTACGTATTCATCGTGCAGGAGGCCCTGTATTGCACCTGGATATTGAACCGGAACCAGATGGATTGATGGAGAATATCCAGGAGTATATTGACTGGTACTTTGCTTACCTGATGCCATTGGGTATCAACTATCTGCTGGACCAGTTTGATATGACAGAAAAGGATGCTGGTGCTGCTATAAAAAGGCATATACAGTTATGCTACGATGTATGTCACTTTGCATTAGTGTATGAGTCGCCCGCATTTGTCGTAGGCAGGTTGCAGGAGTATGGATTGAAGGTGGGTAAGCTACAGATCAGTGCAGCACTCAAAGCGGCTATGCCATCAGTGCCAACGGAAAGAAATGCAGTGGCACAGGCTTTTGGTGCGTTCAATGAGCCAACTTACTTACATCAGGTAATAGCCAGAAAGTCGAATGGAGATTTTCTGCATTATCCGGATTTGCCTCAGGCATTGGAGGATGTGAATAATAAGGAGGTAGTGGAGTGGCGTTCACATTTCCATGTACCGGTTTTTTTAGAGCATTACGAACTTTTATATTCTACGCAGTCAGATATTCGTGAAGTATTGCAATTACAGCGGGAACAGTTGTTTACGCAGCATATGGAGGTAGAAACCTACACATGGGGTGTACTGCCTGCTGATTTAAAACTACCTATGGATCAATCAGTTTCGCGGGAAGTTGGCTGGGTAATGCAACAGCTTGGAATTCAGAAAAAGGAAGTATAGATTTGAGCACGATTTTTTTCTTAAGAATGGCTCAACGATCATGAAAAAGACAGTTGTTATTGACGTCGTAGGACTCTCCTCCTCCCTGATTGGAGAGCATACGCCTTTTTTGAAGGCCTATGTACAGCAGCACAAGTTGCGCACAATTAAGCCCATGGTGCCAGCAGTCACCACGGCGGTACAGAGTACTTATGTCACTGGACAATGGCCTGCGGAGCATGGCATTGTAGGTAATGGCTGGTATGATCGTCAGGATTGCGAAGTGAAATTCTGGAAACAATCAAATAAGCTGGTAGATGCGCCAAAGATCTGGGAAAAGGCGAAGCGGGTAGATCCTGACTTCACTGTTTCCAAAATGTTCTGGTGGTACAACATGTATTCCAGTGCAGATTATTCAGTGACGCCTCGTCCGCAGTATTTGTCTGATGGCCGTAAGGCACCGGATTGTTATGCACATCCGGCATCATTGCGTGATCATTTGCAAAAAGAGTTAGGCACATTCCCGCTGTTTCAGTTCTGGGGACCGGGAGCGAATATAAAGTCTACCCAGTGGATTGCGGATGCTTCTATGATGACAGATGATATGTATGATCCGACACTGACATTGATCTATCTGCCACATTTAGATTATTGTTTACAAAAGTTTGGACAGGACCTGCCACGCATCAGCAAGGAACTGCATGAGATAGATGAGGTGGTGAAACAACTTGTCACCCATTACGAAAAGAAGGATACCCGTGTCATCATACTCTCAGAGTATGGTATCACGAATGTGAACAACCCTATTCACCTGAATCGCATTTTCCGCCAGGAAGGTTTGATTGCCGTAAGAGAGGAGCGGGGGCTGGAGCTGCTGGATGCGGGTGCTTCCAAAGCATTTGTGGTAGCCGACCACCAGATTGCGCATGTGTATATCAATGATCCGGCTGTGTACAAAAAGGTGAGGGCGATAGTAGAAAATACGCCGGGTGTACAGCTGGTACTGGATCGTGAAGGTAAGCGGAAGCACAATATGCACCATGCAAGAAGCGGTGAACTGGTACTGGTAGCAGATGCCAATAGCTGGTTTACTTATTACTACTGGCTGGATGATGCAAAGGCACCGGATTTTGCCAGGTTGGTAGATATTCATCGCAAGCCGGGTTATGACCCGGTAGAGATGTTTATGAACCCTGCTGATCCTTTGATCAAATTAAAGGCAGGTTTTAAGCTCTTAAAAAAGAAATTAGGTTTCCGCTATCTCATGAATGTGATTCCGCTGGATGCAACCTTAATAAAAGGTTCTCATGGCCGTATTTCAGAAGATAGTCAGTATCATCCTGTATTGATTACTGCAAAGGGGGAGGAGACGAGCCCGGTAGAGGCAGTAGATGTGTACAATGTGATCTGGAAAACGATGCAATAAAAAGGCTGTTAGGGGATTTGCCTACCAAATCCCCTGATTTCCTATATTTCCTAGACTTGGTAGGCTATACCCCCTTCAAACGCAAGACTGTCAGAATTATAACCTAAAGTTATATCCCATAACTTTTAGTAATGACATAATCCCCTGATTATTTTGTTGAACCTGCGCCAACACTGTACTTTTGGCTTGTCCGCGACACTTATTTGCTAAAAAGGAAATTCATCAAAACCAACCGACGACCTGCCAACCGGCACGTGTGTGTCTAACCTGTATATGATTGCGTTATTTCAACAGACTGATTATTGGGTAATATTATCCATCGGATTGATCGTGGGCTATCTTTCCGGTTTACTGGGCAAAGGAGGTAGTGCGGTAAGTACGCCAGCGTTACAGATCTTTGCCGGGATAAATCCCTTTTATGCACTGGCATCCCCATTACCAGCTGCAATAACAAGTACAATTTCTGCGACAGCGGTATATAGTAAGGAGAAACTTTTTGATAAACGGGTCATTGGCTTAGGTGCAATATTTGGTGTGCCTGCTACCGTGTTAGGCGCTTTTTTCAGCAATTATTTGAAGGGAGAAACGCTGATGATATGTACTGCTTTATTTATCATGGGGATTGGTACGACGCTGTTGATTTCTTTTCTGAGAAAAAAGCATACGGATGTGCCGGCAGGAGAGGAGTTTCATACAGGTTTAATGATCCTGGCAGCTATAGGCATTGGATTATTATCTGGTTTACTGGCGAATGCCGGCGGGGTATTATTCAGCAGTTTTTTTATTAAGCGTTTAAAGATGCCTATCAAGCAGGCATTGGCATGTTCTATTGTTTTATCAGCTATACTTTCTATACCCGGGGCAATCGCGCACTGGTACCTGGGCCATATTGACTGGAATATTGCATTGTTGCTTTCACTTACCGCTATCCCCTCTTCTTATTTAGGGGCAAAAACAGCGGTAAAAATGAAGTCACCATTACTTGAAAAAGTATTTGCGTGTACACTGATTGTTTTTGGAGTGTATGATATCATCTACACCCTCTTCACTTAAAATGTCGGCCATGGGCCACCCACCAAATAAAAAAGCTTTTACCTGCATGGGTAAAAGCTTTTAATATTTTAAAGGGCATATAGGAATCCATAACGCTGCCAGCGTCAGGCGCAAACCTTCCTATCACAACCATCCAGGGTCGTTATACCCTTTGCTCCCGCATAATCTGCGCCCTTTCTTCCGGAGGCAGTGAATTTACCACCAGGTCATAGGCACTCTGTAGAAGTGATTGTAATTGCGGTACAGGCAATGTATCCAATTGCTTGATCTGTACCCAGTGGTAACGGGCCAAATAAGGAGCCGGTACTATACCCGGTTGGGAAATGAGGCGGTGGAAATCCTCCAACCTGCATTTCAGGGACACCTGATGAGGAAAACTCTTTGAGATCATACAAAAGAGCTTTTCACCTACGGAAAACCGTACATCATCGTCCCACTTCTCTTCCCGCACAACAGCAGGGAAAGCAAGGCAGTAATTAAGGGTCATGTCAAACATAATACTGGCAGCTTAAAAAGTTAATAAAAGTCCTTTCTCTCAGTGAAATATAATAACGTCTCTCAGTAAAAATTATAAAGCGCAATTGTTCACAAAAGCGTGTAATAAATTTAAAAACGTGAAATGGTTAAAGGCTCGTTGAATGGAATAGCTTTCGTTATAGAAGAGTCTCTTAATGATATGGCAACGTCCTAAGACCACAAAGGTTCAGTGTTCCCTGAAATAATTAATTCCCACTATAAATTTAAGTATTCTTTCTCAAAGCAGACACAATTTTTATTGTTAAATCCGCATTATCAGGAAGCTGTGCAGTCATTCGGGTTATATAGATTTTATTGTAATGTTTAGGTTTTGCAGGATGCAGTCACCCTGCAAAACCTAAAGGGTATTATTTGAACTTCCTCGCCATCTTTTCTTCCAACACATCCAATGGTACGCAACCATCTTTTAGCAATTCGTCGTGGAAATCTTTAATGTTAAATTTGTCTCCCAACTCAGCAGCATACTTGTTCCTCAGTTCGCGGATTTTCATTTCACCAATTTTATACGACAAAGCCTGTGCCGGCAATGCCATATAACGTTCTATTTCTGCGGTGGCTTCCTGCTCACTGGTTGGTTCATAATCGAGCATATACTTGATGGCCTGTTCGCGGGTCCATCCTTTGTAGTGTAAACCTACGTCCACAACGAGTCTGATAGCGCGATGTATTTCATCACTCAATCTACCGAAGTACATGTAGGGATCTGTATATATGCCTAATTCTTTACCAAGGCTTTCACAATAAAGTGCATAACCTTCCCCATATGCCCCAATCCAGTTAAATCTGCGGAACTTAGGCAACGAATCGTTCTCTTGTTGAATAGAGATCTGGAAGTGGTGACCAGGTATTGCTTCATGTAGAAACAGGCATTGCATGCCTGTGTAACCGAATTCCTTTGCATTCAGAATAGGTACGTAGAAGACACCTGGTCTTGAACCATCTGCTGCACCCTGCATGTATTCAGCACTCGCAGAGGCCGCACGGAAAGCTTCTGTTTGTCTGATTTCAAAAGGAGTCTTTGGCAGGTGACCATACATCTCTTTCACCTTTGGCATAATCCTGTCTTTGATGGCGGCGAAGCTGTCGAGGACTTGTTTAGGTGTGGAGAAGATCTTGAATTTCCTGTCCGTTCTGATGTAAGTAAAGAAAGAAGGCAGATCGCCTTTCCAACCAGTTTCAGTCATTACCTGTTCCATTTCACCTTTGATGCGGGCTACTTCTTTTTCGCCAATAGCAAAGATTTCGTCGGGCGTCAGGTTGGTAGTTGTCCAGTATTTACTGCAGAGGGCATACCAGTCTTTACCATTTGGCAATGCGTTGTAGCCGCTGGTGGTACGGGCTTTGGGCAGATATTCTTTTTCAATGAAGTCATGCAGGCGTGCATAAGAAGGCAGTATGTACTGTTCGATGCTCGCTCTGTATGCAGCGGCCAGTGCTGTATCCTTCAGGGTTTTGAGGGGAGAATAGAATACGTTGCCGGTATCTTTTTTAGCAATGTCAGCCAGCTGTGGAAGGATTTTTACTACCAATGCTTTGGGTAATACCACCCCTGTTTCCATGCCTTTCCGCATGTTGGCAATGGCAGTGTCTGCCCATTCGGAGAAAGCTTTCATACGGGCCATGAAATGGCGGTAGTCATCATTCGTCTTGAATGGTTGTGCGGCGGCGCCGGAGCCCAACAAGGGTAGTTGAAGTGTAAGGCCGCTGAACTGGTCAAAGGGCATGTAATGATCAGGGAATTTCAGTCGTGCTCTGCTGAGGTTGAGTTCACGTTGCAGCATGAGGTAACTGATCAGATCATTGGGCGTTAAGCCGGCAGTATCTACGCCATTGAGTGCTGTTTCGTAGCTGGCAAAGAAGCTGTCGGCATGATGACGGAAATGTTCACTGATGTCAATAGGAAGGAGACTATCATATTGATGTTCTCCATTCATAGTTGCTTCCAGTGGAAACAGTTTCATCCTGTCATCATAGTATTGTTGGACAAGGTGGTGCAGAGAATCGGCGTCGTTGCCATGTTTCCTGCCGGGTTGACCACAAGCTACTGCCAACAGGATTGTGGGCAGCAGGAGAAAGTGTTTTTTAAACAGCATTTATCATTAGATTTTGTTGATGTGTATGGCTAAAAATAAAAAAACACTCCGAAGAATCGGAATGTTTTATATAGAACAGTGAACAATGAAAACTTATTAATATCAGGTATTTATCAGCACAACCCCATTCATTTTCAAATGATTGCCGGACAACTCAATCGTTTAAGCTCCAGCCCGGTTTCATTTGACATTTCTTCAAAGCAGTCGACTTCGGCTTTACATACCCGCTGCAAAATTAGGTTAATAATTAAAAGCAACTTGTTAACCTATTTTAAATTTTTGATTTTTATGCTACGAAAGGATACAGTATTACCATGATCCTGGAGTAAGATGTGCCCTTCTGGCCAAAGACCAAAGTTATTCCAATTTTTGTATTTAGAAATCGCCACCAGGTCTTTAAATTCTTTGGACCCTCTTTCATACTCCACCATCTTTATGCCATTCAGCCAATGTTCCACATGATTATTTGGATATACAATTACCCGGCCATGGTTCCATTCACCGATCTTTCTAAATGCATTTTGATTTGCATCCTTTTTCCTTGGGATCAGGTCGTACAAGGAAGACAGTGTTCTGTTACCATCGCGGCCAAGCTTGGCATCCGGATGACGTTCGTCGTCCAGTACCTGGAATTCCAGGCCTATGGCTGACTTTCCTTTGGTGTCGTAGTCTTCTTTTACGAAGTACTTCACACCGCTGTTTGCACCTTCTGTGAGTTTGAAATCGAACTCCAGGTCGAATGCACCATATTGCTTGTCGGTAATGATGTCACCACCTGAACCTTCTTCATCACCTGTAGACTGGTGGATGGTGAGTAAACCATCTTCCATGGTCCAGCCGGTGGTAGGAAAGGCTTGTTTATTTACTCTTCTCCAACCGGTAGATGTTTTACCATCCCATAATAAAGCATAACCGTTTTTCTTCTCCTGTGCAGAGACCGTGTTCGGTACATTATTCACCACATAGATATTATCGTAAGGAGAATATTGTGAAGCATCCGGGTTTTCTAAAATGCGGATATTACGCCAGTGGATTTGTTTTCCTTTGTCTTCAGGTTTGTAGATCTGATGCACCTGCAGGGCAATGAAGCCTTTCAGTGTCATATCGTCTATTACATGTGCACAGGCTACACCATTGATCCATGTTCTGATCTCCGATCCCCTGCACTCAATTCTATATTTATTCCAGTCTTTCTTTTTGAACGCCTTTTGCGCTTCAGGATTCAGGTCCAGCGGATATAACCAACCCCGACGCGCTTCATCATACACACCTCCACTCCAGGCTCTGTCGCTGGGGTCTACTTCCATCTGGTAACCATGTACCCGGCCATTGTTATAGTCAGGTTTGCTTTCGCTACGGAATTGAATACCATAGTTCATTTCCGCATCAAGCTTGAGTTCCAGCTCCAGAATAAAATCACCGTAGTCTTTTTCGGTAGCAAGAAAGGAATTTGGGCTTCCCGTGACGGATGTGCCCACGATTTCATCTTTTTTGGCCTCATAGGTAGCTGTCCCGTTTACTTCTTTCCATCCTGAGAGGTCTTTACCATTGTAGAGTGAATGCCATTGAGCTTTCTTTTGTGCAGTTGCCCAACTGCTGAGGAGCAGGACACTACAGACCAGTAACGTGTTTTTCATAACAATGAACCAAAACTAGTTTTAAAAATAAATAATAACACTCATTTATTCAACCGATTGCACCATTTATGTGATGAGCGGTAGAAATTCCTTTTAACCAAGGAGTACTAACTTCTCTGAAAGTTTATGCAATCGTTTGCAATTTATAACGAATCTACTTAACTTGTATTGCCTCAACCCGGAATTGTTAGAAAAACCTTAGGATTAAAGCGCACATAATTTAAAGAAACAAGCTGTAGTTGTTATCTGCCGGAAAGAAAAGGCCATTGTACACTCAAAATAAAAGTTGAATACTATTCTGTTACTCTAAATTCTACGTAATGAAAAACACGTTATCGAAAACGGGAGTGATACTCCTGTACCTGCTATTGCTGGGGACCCTCCTTCGCGCGCAACAGCTGATTAATCTTTCAGGAAGGGTGACAGCGCCCGATGGTAGTCCGGTAATAGGCGCCACTGTAGCTGTGAAGGGCAAACCGAATGGAACAGTCACCGACAACATGGGTGCCTATAAGCTAAAAGTCGCTCCCGGTGCCACTATCGTCATCACTTTTATTGGTTATTTGCCACAGGAGATTCCTCTTAACAACCGAACATCGATTGATGTGAAGTTGGCCGAAGACAACAAGAAACTGGAAGAAGTGGTTGTAGTTGGCTATGGACAACAAAAGAAGAAAGATGTAACAGGTTCTATTGCTTCTATCAGCAGCAAAGCTATTATGGAAGTTCCCGTTACTAATGCGCAACAGGCGCTGCAGGGAAGGACACCTGGTATTGACGTAATTAATAATAGTGCGGGTCCCGGTGATGAGCCCCGGGTACGTGTGAGAGGCACCCGATCGCTTTCTGCAGGGAATGATCCTTTGTATGTGGTAGACGGAATTCCATTTGCAGGTGCAATGAATGATATCAACCCTTCGGACATCATGTCTATGGATATCCTGAAGGATGCTTCTGCCACCGCTATTTATGGTTCACGTGGTGCGAATGGCGTAATACTGATCACTTCGCGGAAAGGGAAGAGTAGCAGCAGGCCGGTGGTGAATTATAGTGGAATGTATGGATATGTACATGCACTGGGTCGCACGGATATGATGGATACACCGCAGTATCTTGAAATGAGGCGGGAAGCCTCGCGTACCACGGGGGCTTATGATGATAATAACCCTGAAGCTTCTGATGCGAAGATCTTCAATGCCACCGAGCTGGCGAATATTAAAAATGGAGTGAATACGGACTGGCAGCAACTGATGTTGAGTCCGGGATGGCAAACCCGACATTCACTGGGAGTAAGTGGGGGTACTGACAAAACAAAATATGCTGTAACAGGTGGTTACTTCAAAGATCAGGGTGTGCTGAAATTGCAGAGTTATGAGCGCTATAATTTGCATGTGTCAGTGGACCAGGAAATCAGTAAGCGCATTACAGTGGGTACCTCTATGTTAGCGGCTTATAGTACGCGGAAAGGCAGTACATATAATGGAATGGGCGCTTCACTGAAAATGTTGCCAATAGCAGCGCCTTACGATGCAAATGGAAAGCTGATCACCTATCCCACCAGCGATAATCAACAGCCCAATCCATTGCTGGATTATGTGCCAGGCAATAGGGTAGAAAATCTGTATCATCTTCGTTTTTTCAACAGTCTGTATGGCGAAGTGACCATACTTGATGGCTTGAAATATCGCCTGAATGTAGGGACAGATTTACAACAAAATAACTATGGGTTGTTTTTAGGAAAAAGTAGTACGGACCTGCTTATTGGGGGTGGGGATGCGACTGCCACTAAAACAAGTCAGTTTGTATGGGCGTATACAGTAGAGAACCTGCTGACTTATAATAAAACCTTTCATCAGAAACATAATTTAGGGGTGACGGCCTTGTATAGTGTACAACGGCAGCGGGAAGATAGTTCAACAGCAGCTGTGAGAGGTATACCTGTGGAGTGGCAGGAATATTATAGTTTGGGTCAGGCCGCAAATGTAACGGGAATTGGGAGTAGTCTGGGTACATGGACGATATTGTCTTATATGGGGCGTGTGAATTATGGATATGATGACAGGTATCTGGTTACGCTTACTGTGCGTGGCGATGGTTCATCACGTTTTGCACCGGGGCATAAGTGGGGCTATTTCCCTTCGCTGGCATTAGGCTGGAATATAACGAAGGAGCATTTTATGCAGGGAACAACCTTCTTTGATAACTTAAAATTACGGGCGAGTTATGGTAAGATAGGTAATACCGGTATACCGCCTTATGCCACGCAGGGTTTGTTAGGAAGAACAACTTATTCATTCAATAATAAGGGTACGTTGGGTTATTCTCCGTTTTTGCTGCGCAATCCCAACCTGACATGGGAGACAACTACCTCTACAAATATTGGTATAGACTTCAGTATACTGAAGGGAAGGATCAATGGTACGGTGGATGTGTACAGGCAGAAGACGACTGATTTGTTATTACAGAAATTTTTGCCTTATAGTAATGGTTTTAATTATGTCCTGGAGAACACTGGCGTAACGCAGAATAAGGGTATTGAAGTAGGTATATCTACCGTGAATATTGAATCAAAGAGCGGGTTTAACTGGACGATGGATGTGAACTTCTTTATTAATCGTGAAAAGATACTTGCGTTGGGAGACGGGAAGACACAGGATATAGGGAATGGATGGTTTGTAGGCCAACCTACCTATGTGTACTATGATTATAAGAAGGTGGGGATCTGGCAAACGGAAGAAGCGGCGCAGGTGTACAAGCAACACCAGGGGGAGATTCAGCTGGCTGATGTGAATAATGATAAGTCAATTACAGACAAGGACAGGGTGATATTAGGAACCTCGCAACCGAAGTGGTCTGGAGGCATGACACAGCGTTTTGCATACAAGGGGTTTGATTTATCGGTTGTTGCATTTGCACGTATAGGCAGTATGATCAAGAGTGATTTTTATTCAACGTACAATACTTTGTATGGAAGGTATAATAACCTGGATGTGGAATACTTTACACCCTCTCATCCTTCGAATGCTTTTCCTCGTCCTAACTCTAACCAGGAGCGGCCGAATAACTATAATACGCTGAGTTATTTTGACGGTTCTTATTTTAAGATAAGAAATATCGGGTTTGGATATACCATGCCGAAACGCGTGATGGATAGATGGCAGATGGAATCGTTGCGGTTTTCGGTGGATGTGAAGCAGCCTTTGATCCTGGCTCCTTACAGGCAGAAGTATAAGGGTATAGATCCTGAGGATGTAAACACGATAGGTATTGATGCGCCGGCAACATGGATGTTGCAGTTTGGTGTAAATGCAACGTTTTAAATTATTAAAAACACTTGAAGATGAAAAAGCTCTTATTCTTAATATTAATAGTGACGTCGTGTAATAAGATGTTGGATGAGGATGTGGTAACGAATGTGACGGATGATTTTTATAATACACCTGCGGGTTTTGCGACGGCAGTAAACAGTAGTTATTCCGGGCTAAGAACTTTTTATAGCACGGAAAGGGGAATGACGGTGACGGTGTTTGGCACGGATACGTATACGAATGCTTCGGACGGGGATTTTAAGTATGTGAATCAGTATACATCTCAGTTAAATCCAAGTTATTCACATTTGAGGGAGATCTGGAATGGGTTTTACCAGGCAATTAATGTGTGTAATGTGGTAACGACGAGGGGGGATGCAATACCCGGGTTGGATTCGGCAACGAAGGTGTCCGGGATGGCGCAGGCACGATTTTGCAGGGCGAATTATTATTTTATTTTGTTGCAGATGTTTGGTGAGGTGCCTTTGAATTTGATAGAGAATACATCCATCGTAACAGCATCGCATCGTGATAAGGTGGTTAGTATTTATGCATCTATTATAAGTGATCTGCAATATGCAGCTGCGGTGTTGCCTGTATCGCAAGTGGATTGGGGCAGAGCTACGAAGCCGGCGGCGGAGCATTTGCTGGCGCGTGTGTATTTAACACGGGCATCATCGGCATCGGCAGTAGGTACGGATTACGATAGTGCAGCAATTTATGCTACGCGTGTGATATCTCAGTATGGTTTTCAGTTGTTACCTGATGTAGGGCAGGTGTGGGCGCAGGGAAATGAAAGGAACAATGAGGCTGTATTTGCGGTGCAGTATATTAATGATGCGTTGTATAATTCAACGGAGAATAATGCATGCAGGTTCTTTTTGATGCAATATGATGTGTTGGCAGGGATGAAGAGGGACCTGGCGAATGGAACGCCGTGGAAACGGTATAGACCTACAAAGTTTTTGTTGGATACATTGTATAGGGATAGGGTGAATGACAGCCGGTACGAGAAGTTTTTTACGCGGGTGTGGTATTGTAATACGGCAACGGATAAATTGAAAGTGGGGGATACGTCGGTGTATATGCCGGGAGTAGATGTGACAGATGCGGAGATAGCGGCTAAGAAGTATTTGTATGTGCCGCCAAGGAATTATACGGAGAAGTTGTATCCTTCATTGAATAAGTTTGCGGATGCATTAAGGCCGGATAACCAGGCATCGGGGGTAAGGCCATTTATAGCATACAGATTAGCCGAGGATTATCTGATAGCGGCAGAGGCGTATATGAAGAAGGGGGATAATGCAACAGCGGTGGGATATATAAATACATTGAGGGTGCGTGCGGCGAAGGTGGGGGCGAATGATGCGGAGACGGATGCGCATAAGGAGGCGATGAAGATTGCGGAGGGTGATTTGAATATGGATTTTATATTGGATGAGAGAGGGAGAGAGTTGGTAGGGGAGGAGATGCGGTGGTTTGATCTGGTGAGGACGGGGAAGTTGTTAGAGAGGGTGAGGTTACATAATCCGCAGGCAGGACCTAATATTGAGGAGAAGCATGTGTTGAGGCCGATTCCACAGGATCAGATTGACAGGAGTAGTAATGAGTTTGGGCAGAACCCGGGGTATTGATTTTTATTAGTCTAAATTGTGCAGGCGCCGTCTGCACAATTTAGATATCTTTTTCATTGTGTGAACTCATGCTCTTCTCTTCCTGAGATTTCGTTCCAGAAATTAATAACAAGTGTTGAGACCAACTTAACTTAACCAAGTCACTATTTTCTTGTTATTATTAGTTGCTTTTCCCCGCCAAAAAGTTGCATCTCCCCTAAAAAAATTTATTCGCTATCTTTAATCTCACACTTAAAACCCCCTATTCTCATGGCTCAGAAAAAAATCCTCTTCCTCACCGGAGACTATGCAGAAGATTACGAAACCATGGTACCCTTTCAGATGCTCCTCATGGTAGGCCATAATGTACACGCTGTATGTCCAGATAAAGCAGCAGGGGATAAGATCATGACTGCCATCCACGATTTTGAAGGAGATCAAACGTATAGTGAAAAGCGTGGGCACAATTTTACCCTGAACGCGTCCTTTGCAGATGTAAAACCAGAAAGCTATGATGCCTTGGTGATAGCGGGTGGAAGGGCCCCTGAATATCTCCGGCTAAATTCCAAAGTGATTGAACTGGTAAAACATTTTGCACATGCTGATAAGCCGATAGCAGCTATCTGTCATGGTATTCAGATTCTGACGGTGGCTGATGTGGTAAGAGGAAAGACATTGACAGCTTATCCTGCTGTAGGGCCAGAGGTGACAATTGCGGGAGGGCATTATGCAAATGTGAATGTAGACGAAGCAGTGACGGATGGAAATTTGGTGACGGCGCCAGCATGGCCTGCACATCCTCAGTGGATTGCTGCTTTTTTGAAGGTGTTGGGTACGGAGATAAAATTATAAAAATCGTAAAAAGGCCTTTGCGCATGCAAGGGCCTTTTTATTCATAATTCAATGATATTTATTATTTTTGGTATACAATCCTTTTCCTATGAAACGATATTTCTTCCTTTCTATCTTCTTGTTTCCTGCATTTTTTGCTCATGCACAGCAAGCTGACGTGCTGGTAAAATTCCAGAAAGATGGAAAATATGGCTTCAACAATACTGCCGGTCAGGAAATCATCCCTGCTCAATTTGAGGCAGCTGGAGAATTCAGTCATGGGGTGGTGCCTGTGAAGTCAAAAGGGAAATACGGGTTTGTGTTTGCAGATGGAAAACATTCGGCTTATAAATATGATTCTGCCTGGGTAAAGGGGAAGTACATGTTTGTAAGTAAGAAGCAGAAACAGGGATTACTGGATAGTACGGGCAAGGAATGGGTAGCACCTGTTTATGATGAGGTGAAGCCAGAAAGGGACGGGTACGCCAGGATTAAAACCGGGGAAGTGTATGGAATGGTGAATAATAAAGGGAAAGTGATTCTGAAGCCGGCGTATGACATTATCAGTGGGGTGAGTCATCATAGTGTACTCATCTATAACGGGGAGAAGTGTGGTCGTGCAGATCTGCAGACCGGGAAGGTGATTGGTACCCAATATGACAAAGTGGGGCCATTTAAGGATGGGCTGGCCTGGGTAAGACAGGATAATAAGTTTGGGTTTATAAATGATAAGGGCGATGTGGTGATTCCTATTATGTATGATAGGGTTGGGAATTTTAATGAGGGGTTGGCGCCGGTTGGAGTGAGTGGGAAGTTTGGGTTTATAGATATGGCTAATAAGGAGGTGATTGCACCTAAGTATGACAATGCGGTCATTTTCCAGAATGGGCGAGGGTTGGTGAAGTTGAACGGAAAGGTAGGGTTTGTGGATAAGGAGGGCAAAGAGACCTGGACGGATTCAGTGCCGGAGGAGAAGTAAGAAATGGAGGTAGGTCAAAATTCCGGGTGATCAGTAGAAGGCCATCATGTAATGGCAATTTTAGGCTAAGCCGAGGAGAAGTAAGAAATGGAGATAGGTCAAAATTCCGGGTGATCAGTAGAAGGCCATCATGTAATGGCAATTTTAGGCTAAGCCGGAGGAGAAGTAAGAAATGGAGGTAGGTCAAAAAGATCGGGCTGTAATGATAGTTTTAGGGCAGTCTCAAAAAGAGGAATTTCCTGGTTTTTTCATTGGTTGCCAACAATCATAGATATTTATTGTTATATGACGAGGATCAACCCTGCTTCTCCACCAAACTATCCACAATCCTACAAATCTTAATTTGTTTTTATTACCTTTGCAGCCAAATTCAGGAGCTCCCAAAGGGCTTTTAGTCATATAAACTTTACGTAATACATAAAACATTATGTCCGGTCAGCTTAAAGAAGTTCGCAACCGAATTAAGTCTACACAGTCCAACCTGCAGATCACAAAGGCCATGAAAATGGTAAGTGCTGCTAAACTTCGTCGTGCGCAGGATGCAATCTTACTGATGCGTCCTTATGCCGTTAAATTGCAGGAGATGTTGCAAAACATTGTTTCCAACAGTGAAGGCAGCATTGACCTGGCATTGGCAGCAGAGCGTCCTGTTGAAAAGGTATTGCTGGTTGTAATAACCTCGGACAGAGGTTTATGTGGTGCTTACAATTCTAACCTGATCAAGCTGACTAAGCAGGTAATTCGTGAAAAATACCAGGAACAGTTTGAAAAAGGGCATGTAACTATCCTGCCAATCGGTAAGAAAGGCTGGGAGCATTTCGGTAAGAATGGTTACAAGATGAACGATACTTACTGGCACCTGTTTGCACACCTGGATTTCGATCATGTGAAAGAAGCTGCTGCGGTAGCAATGGATGGTTTCACCAGTGGTCAGTATGATGCTGTTGAGATCATTTATAGCCAGTTCAAAAATGCTGCTACTCAGTTCTATATATCTGAACAGTTCCTGCCGATCGCTAAGCCTCAGGAAGTTGAAACTGCGGGTAAGGGCAAGAAAGCTGCTAAAGCTGACTTCATTTTTGAGCCAGAAAAGCAGACCCTGATTGCTGAGTTGATGCCTAAAATTCTGAATACGCAGTTGTACAAAGCGATGCTGGATGCGAATGCATCTGAGCATGGTGCACGTATGACCGCGATGGATAAAGCAACAGAGAATGCAAATGAACTGCTGCGTAATTATAAGATCACTTACAACCGTGCACGTCAGGCAGCAATTACAACTGAGCTGACCGAGATCGTAAGTGGTGCAGCTGCGCTGGAAGGTTAATCACAGTGAGTAAGGAAAAACTACCACGGAAACTGAATAGCTTGATTTTGTGGGTGGTATATTCTTCCCTGAGGTTAATACCAGACTTATACACATCGTATTAACACCGATATTTTTAGATTTTATCATAAAGGTCAAAGACTGTATTTTCGGTCTTTGACTTTTTAGCTTATAGGCGTTGACGCCAGCAATTGAAAACCGGATAATGGAAATCTCACAGATCATACCTCATGTTGAATCGCTGATATTCGCTGCTGACAGACCCCTGCCTGTACTGGATATCACTGACTTGTTAAATAATGCGCTGGCTTTTTTGGAAGACAGGGTAACTGTTGACCAGGTGGAGACGGCTATTGAGGCTATACGGGAGAAGTATAGCACGGAGTTTTATGCGTTTGAAGTGAGGGAGAGTGGGGGCGGATTTCAATTCCTGACGAAGAAGGAATATTATCAGACGGTTGCGCAGCTGAATGGGGATAAGTTCCTGAAAAGGCTGTCTACAGCTGCTTTGGAGACACTGGCGATTGTGGCGTATAAGCAACCTATTTCTAAGGGGGAGATTGAGCATATTCGTGGGGTGAGTACGGATTATTCTATTACCAAGTTGCTGGAGAAGGAGTTGATTGTGATTTCCGGGCGTAGTGAGACTTTGCCTGGGAAGCCGTTGCTGTATTCCACTTCGAAGGCGTTTATGGATTATTTCGGGTTGAATTCACCGAATGATTTGCCGAAGCTGAAGGAAGTGTTTGAGGAGGAGGTGCAGCCGACGTTGATGGCGGGATTAGAAGCGGGGATTGGACAGGAGGAGGAGGCGATAATTATGAGGGTGTCGGAGAATGGAGAGTTGGTTGAGGAGGAGATATTGCCGGTGATTGAGGAGGAGGTGAGTGGGCAGTTGGAGATGCCATTTGGAGAGGAAGAGGTGGAGATTAAGGAGGAGGTGACAGAGGAAGAGAAGGTGGTGGAGATAGAGGAGGATGATCGAGCGGAACTGGAGGTGGAAGAGGTGGATGAGCCAGTGGCGGAGAGTGAAGCGGGAGATGAGGCGGAGGAAGATGGTGAGGAAGAGCTAGAGGAGGACGAGGATGAGGAAGATGAGGATGAAGAAGATGAGGAGGAAGATGAAGACGGGGATGAGGAAGACGAGGAAAACGAGGAGGAAGATGAAGAAGAGGATGACGAAGAAGACGAAGAAGACGAGGATGAGGATGAAGACGGGAATGAGGAAGACGATGTAGAGGAAGACGAGGATGAGGATGATGAAGAGGACGAAGAAGATGAGGACGGTGAAGACGATGAGGACGAAGAAGAAGAAAATGAAGAAGATGAAAATGAAGAGGATGAAAATGAAGAAGATAATACTCATTCAAAATAAAACCAGAAACGCTTTTGCCATCCGGCAAAAGCGTTTATAATTTTAGGCAAAAGGTCTGCAGCCTTACAACTGCTTCACCACTTCCACAATAATTTCACTCAACCGCTTATCCGCTTTCCCTGCCACCTCAATAATCTCCTCTATACTCACCGCCTGCAAATTATCTGGATCACACTCATCCGTTATCACCGAAACCGCTGCACAAGGCAATTTAATCTGATTTGCCACTACCACTTCCGGAACCGTACTCATCCCCACCATATCACCCCCTATCATCCTCAAAAACCTATACTCCGCCCTCGTCTCCAGATTCGGCCCCATCACCGCTACATACACCCCCGTCCTTAAGAAATACCCCACCTTATGCGCTGCTGCCTTCAGCTTCTTTCCCAGCTCCTCATCATAAGGCATACTCATATCCGGGAACCTAGCCCCAAATACCGGAGAATTCAACCCGCGAAGCGGATTCTCAGGCTGTAAATTAATATGATCATCCAGCAGCACCATATCTCCCTTCTTAAACGCCGGTCGCATCCCACCCGCTGCATTACTCAACAACAACTGCTGCACCCCCAGGGCCTTCATCACTCTGATCGGAAACGTAATCTGCTGCATAGAGTACCCTTCATAATAATGAAATCGCCCTTGCATGGCTACTACCGGGGTCTCACCAATCTTACCAAAGATCAGCTGACCCTTATGCGACTCTACCGTCGACAAAGGGAAATGCGGAATCTCATTGTAAGGAATCGTCCTGCTCACAGCAATGTGCTGTACTAACTGGCCCAAACCAGTGCCTAATACAATACCAACGCGGGCATTGTCAGTATTAAATGGAGTGAGAAAGTTGACAGCGGCTTCGATTTGTGATTCTAAGGGATGCATAATCATTGAGTTAAGTAAGTAATTAGTGGAATTAAAAAAGCAGGCTGAAAGTTGCCTTTCAAGCCTGCTTTAAATATATTAATTCTACTGAATTAGCGCGCTACATTCACAGCACGTTTCTCCCTGATTACAGTCACCTTAATCTGACCAGGATACTGCATATCATTCTGAATTTTGTTCGCTATTTCAAACGAAAGACGGTCTGCATCGTTATCTGTTACTTTCTCACTTTCTACGATTACGCGCAGCTCACGACCTGCCTGAATTGCATAGGCTTTTTCCACACCATCGTGGGCCAGTGCCAGGTTTTCCAGATCCTTGATACGCTGCAGGTAGCTCTGCATGATCTCACGACGGGCACCTGGACGAGCACCAGAGATGGCGTCACAAGCCTGTACAATCGGAGAGATCACATATTGCATTTCCATTTCATCATGGTGTGCACCGATCGCATTCACAACTGCTGCATGTTCACCATATTTCTCGGCCAGCTTAGCACCCAGCAATGCGTGGCTCAGTTCTGTTTCTTCATCAGGCACTTTACCAATATCATGGAGCAGGCCAGCACGTTTTGCCAGTTTAGGGTTCAGACCCAGTTCTGCTGCCATTACCGCACACAGGTTAGCAGTTTCCTTGGAGTGCATCAGCAGGTTCTGACCATAAGAAGAGCGGAAACGCATCTTACCTACAAGTCTGATCAGTTCCTTATGTAAACCATGGATACCCAGTTCGATAACGGTTCTTTCACCGATATCCATTACCTGTTCTTCCAGTTGTTTCTTTGTTTTTTCTACTACTTCTTCGATACGTGCAGGGTGAATACGACCATCCTGTACCAGTCTTTGCAGAGACAGACGGGCGATTTCACGACGCAGTGGGTCAAAAGAAGATAATACAATAGCTTCAGGGGTATCGTCTACGATCAGGTCAACACCTGTAGCGGCTTCTATAGCGCGGATGTTACGACCTTCACGGCCAATGATCTGGCCTTTGATTTCATCACTTTCCAGGTTGAAAACAGTAATGGCGTTTTCGATGGTCTGCTCAGCAGCAGTACGCTGGATGGATTGTATAATGATTTTCTTAGCTTCTTTGTTTGCTTTCAGTTTGGCATCCTCGATGATCTCCTGGATGTGGCTGAGGGCTTGTGAGCGGGCTTCTTCTTTCAGGCTTTCAATGAGTTGGTGACGCGCTTCTTCTGCTGTCAGTGCCGCCACTTTTTCAAGACGGCGAATATGTTCTTCCTGGTGTTTTTCGAGTTCGGTACGTTTTATAGCTACCAGCTCCATCTGGCGGGTCAGGTTTTCCTTGATCGCCTCATTCTCCTGCATTTGTTTCTGTAAGCCTTCTGTCTTTAGTGTCAGCGCCTGTTCTTTCTGTTTGATGCGGTTTTCTGCATCTGCCATTTTCTGGTTGCGTTGGAGGGTTTCCTTTTCATGTTCACTTTTCAACTGCAGGAATTTCTCCTTGGCTTCCAGTATTCTGTTCTTTTTCTCGTTCTCAGCGGCTATTTTCCCATCTTCTACGATCTTTTGCGCCTGCGCCTCAGCTTCCTGTATTTTTATCTGTGTATTTTTAGCAAATATTACCTTGCCTAGCAGTATTCCTATGATCAACGCAGCTACTGCTGTTATTGCTACGATTAAAGTAGATTCCATTTCAATAATTTTAACTTGATTTATGTTGCATTCCTGGCCACATCCCTATTCCGTGGAAAAGGTAGAGGGTTTAGAACTGATTCGCGAAAATACAAAAAAGAATGTGCTGCAATGCAGTACTGCTGAGGATTTGTAGGCTTTTTGGCAGGCCTGTTCCCTGTACGGGCCATCAGGCGTAGCTTTCATGAACGGGGAAGCGACAATAATTTGCTGAAACTTAAATTGCTATTTCGTATTTATATATGAATATATTACTTATTAGAAATCCACTTTTTCAAAATATTTCAGTCCCTTCCATAGACCTTTCACTTACCAGACTCAACATTTTATATTACAAACATCTTCTTTTCAGGGTGCATATTAATATATTTCCTTCATTTTTAAATTATTAATAGGGACTCTTTTGCATTTCCTGAACCGAGGTTGGTTGATTTTATTTTAAGTGCTCATCGATCAATGTCTCCAGATGTTGCAGTTTCTCCTCCAGAAATGGTTGCAGACCAGCCTGCACTTTTCCGCCATGGGTCACGGGATGGGTTGCGTACATGATCAGCGCCATAGCGATGTAATCCTGTAAATCTTTGCCCGCATACGCAGTCTTGAATTCTATGATCTTTTCGTTCACTTCCTTCATGGTCCGACGTACTTCCTCTTCTTCTTCCGGCTTGATTTTTAATCTGTAGGACCTGTCTGCTACGATGATATTGATGGGGATCAGCGGTTCCATGTTGTGTCGTTTAGATATTTAATAAGGCGATACAACGGTCAATCTCCCTGATATACTCATTGATCTTATTGCGCATTTCCTTCTTAAACTCCTCATCGTCCTCCTTATCTCCGGGAGTTCCCTGAGCAGCCCCCGCGATTCTGGCTAAATGTAACTTATTATCCAGCTCATCGAGCTGCTGTTGCTTCATTATCAGTTCGTTGTCCTTAATTTGAAGCATTTCTTTGAGCGATACATTCTCTGACTGCACCTGTTGCAGCTTTTTCAGCAACTGTTGCAGCTTTTCTTCAATTCTCAGTATGTGTTGCTCCAAAGCCAATGTTCAAAAGTACTTGTAGGTACAAATTACGGATTATGAATTGATAATAGAAACTACCGGAGATTAATATTTAAGAGATTTTAACAAAATGCTCCACTTCAGGGCTATTATTCCTGCGTGGAGCATTTCAATTATTTTCTGATCTCCGCCTGCAATTGTGTCTGGAACGTTTTGATGAGCTTTTCCATTACGGCATCGATCTCCTTGTCTGTTAAGGTTTTCTGCACATCCTGGAAAGTGAAGCTAACTGCGTAAGACTTTTTATTATTACCCAGTTTTTCGCTTTCGAATACATCGAAGAGGTTCAGGTCCTGCAGGAGTGGTGATTTCACAGTCTTAGCGGCTGCCTCAACTGCTGCATACTTTACCTGTTTGTCCAGAATCAGGGCCAGGTCACGACGTACGGAAGGGAACTTCGGAATCTCTTTATAGAAGCTTTCAGTTTTCTGCAACAGATTTAACACATTCAACCAGTTGAAATCTGCAAACCATACTGGTTGCTTGATATCGAATTGTTTCAATTTTGCATTATCCACGGCTCCGAGGGTCACCACTGATTTGTTCTTCACTACAATCTCCCATGTGTGCTGTTCGCCTTCTTTATATTGAATGCCTTTGATACCCAGCAGTTGCAATACATTTTGCACATAGCCTTTCAGGAAGTAGAAGTCCACCGGCACCGCTTTGTGCAGCCAGCTTTCTGCCACCTTCTGACCGGTGAGGTACAGGCTTAGATGAGCCGTTTCTTCATATTTATGTTCGCCGGCGACTGCGTAAGTATTGCCAAATTCAAAGAACAGCAGGTTATCATTTCTGCGGTTCAGGTTGTGTGCTACGCTTTCCAGACCAGTTTCCAGCATGGAAGGGCGCATGATGTCCAGGTCTTCGGTAAGACTGTTGATCATACGAACGGTCGTTGCCAACACCTCTGGTGTATAGTACTTACTGTTGGTGATGGAGTTGGTGAAGATCTCATTGAAGCCATTCGCAGCCAGGTAGTTAGCCACCTTTTCACGGATCTTTTCCTTATCAGGACGGGAAGCGGGAGAAGGTGTGATCGTAACCTGAGTAGGAATGTCAATATTATCAAGCCCATCTATACGCATTACTTCTTCCACGATGTCAGCCGGAATGCTGATATCTGGTTTGCTGAAAGGAACAGTTACGCGGAAGCGCTCTTCTGTTTTAGACAGGAATGTGAATCCAAGGCTAACGAGAATGCGTTCAATTTTATCGGCGGCGTAAGCTTTACCGCTTAACTTCTGAATGTATTTCCAGGAAGTTTCTACTTCGGCAGCTGGTTTAGGTTGTGGATAAACATCGACAATGCCTGAGGCAGCTTGTCCACCAGCCAGTTCACAGATCAGGGCAGCGGCACGTTGTAAAACGTATACGGTTCCTGAGATATCCACACCTTTTTCAAAACGGGCAGCGGCGTCGGTACGCAGTCCATGACGGAATGAGGTTGGACGTATGCTGGCAGGACTGAAGCAGGCACTTTCGAGGAAGATATTGGTAGTAGTAGCGGTTACACCTGTGTGCAGGCCACCGAATACACCTGCCAGGGCCATTGGTTCGCTGTCTGCATTGCAGATGACGAGATCAGCGGCGTCCAGTTTACGTTCCTTTTCATCGAGGGTAGTGAAAAGTGTATCCTTGGGCAGGTTTTTAACGATCACTTTACGGCCTTTGATGGTATCGGCATCAAAAGCGTGCAACGGCTGACCGGTTTCATGCAGGATGAAGTTGGTGATATCCACTACATTATTAATGGAGCGGATACCGATTGCCTGCAGGCGGTGGGTGAGCCATTCAGGAGAAGGGCCAACTTTTACACCTGTAAGGGTGATACCTGCATAACGAGGGCAGGCAGTGGTATTTTCGATGGTAACGCTGATGTCGTAGCGGTCTTTTGCTTCAGGTAATTCAGCCGGAACAGGGAGTTTCGCTTTATATTCCAACGTGTCACCAGTGTTGTTCAGGTAAGCACACACATCCTTTGCTACGCCCAGATGGCTCATGGCATCCATGCGGTTGGGGGTGAGGCCGATTTCATATACCCAGTCTTCGAAAGGTTTGAATATTTCACGGGCAGGGGTCCCTGGGGTGAGGGCAGGATCCAGCACCAGAATGCCTGCATGACTGCTGCCGAGGCCGATCTCATCTTCAGCGCAGATCATACCATGGCTTTCTTCGCCACGGATCTTTGCTTTCTTCATGGTCAACGGCTCTCCGGATGATGGGTAAATGGTAACACCGATAGGGGCTACTACTACTTTTTGTCCGGCAGCGACGTTTGGAGCACCACAAACAATGTTGAGGGGCTCGGCTGCGCCGATATTGACAGTTGTCAGTTTCAGTTTGTCTGCATTCGGGTGGGGTACTGCGGTGAGTACTTCGCCAATAACAAGGCCTTCCAGACTGCCTTTTACAGATTCGAATTTTTCCAGGCTTTCAACTTCCAGACCTATGCGTGTCAGGATCACAGATAGTTCCTCCGGTGTTGGTTTCACCGGCAAATAGTCACACAGCCAATTGTATGAAATAGTCATTTGTATAATTAATAAGTCCGTAAAGGTAAAATTAATGTACGAATGTGCCAATGTTGGAGGGAGATGGGGGTGTATTTGGGAGGGAGAAGGACGTATTTGAGAGATGACAAGTTGGTTTTGGGTAGTTAACAGGGATGTTTTTTGGAGTTGAAAACTCATTTTTGGGTGGTTGACAACACACTTTTAAAAGGTTGGCAACACAATTTTTGACGTTATTTATCCACTTTGCACAAAACTGACTAAGAAATGTTAGCAATCTCTGCTAATAAGGAGCGATCTTTGCAGTATGTGGATAAGTCCGCTAATACTCACATTAGTCATTTCTCCAAACCGTTGGGGAAAAACTTTTTTAACAATGTTTGTGATTATGTGCACCTTTGTATGGGGATTGGACGTTAAATATGTGAATAAGTACGTTTGAGTCAGTGGATAACTGACATTTTGCGGGTGCATATCCTGTGAATTTGGTCTTATAAACTATATCGGCAATCAATCCTTGTTAAATGAATAAATGCGGTTACCTTAGTTTTTACGGCCCTAAAAAGCTTTACAATTTCGACAATCGATAAGGACATAACGGGTACAAAAAATTGTAAAACAAACTAAGGATAGCCACGACATATAGTATTTTTAGCTAACTGAATCAGATTATAAATAAATGGATCTCAATCTAAAGAAAGACCGCAATGTACGTCGTAAGCCGTCCGTTGACGTATCTACCATGATGTACGGTAAAATTCCACCTCAGGCAAAGGAAATGGAAGAGGCCGTATTGGGAGCCATTATGCTGGAGAAAGGTGCGTTTGACACCGTGGTAGAGATCTTAAAAGGTGAATGTTTTTATGTAGAGGCACATCAGAAAATCTTTACTGCCATGACCCGCCTGGCGGGCAAGTCCATGCCTGTGGACATCCTCACAGTGGTAGAAGAGTTGCGATCAATGGGTGAACTGGAGATAGTAGGCGGTCCCTATTATATTACCCGTCTTACAAATATGGTGGTATCGTCTGCCAATATTGAGGCGCATGCCCGTATCATCCTGCAAAAGTTCATTCAGCGTGAGCTGATCCGTATTTCAGGAGAAATTTTATCTGAATCATACGAAGATACTGCCGACGTATTCGACCTGCTCGACTCCGCCGAAAGTAAATTGTTTGAGGTGACGAATAATCACCTTCGTAAAAACTATGACAGTATCGACCGCGTATTGGTGAACACCATGAAGCGTATCGAGGATCTGCGTAATAAAGGCGACGATATTACAGGGGTACCTTCCGGGTTCCCATCTCTGGATAAGGTAACTTATGGTTGGCAGTCGACGGATCTGATCATCATCGCGGCACGTCCGGCGGTGGGTAAGACGGCGTTCGCACTGAACCTGGCCAGAAATGCAGCATTGCATCCCCGCTTTCCAAAAGGTGCGGCCGTGTTCAGCCTTGAAATGTCTTCCGGGCAGATCGTACAGCGTATTCTCTCTGCTGAGTCAGAAATTAAGCTGGAAAAGATCACCCGGGGTAAGCTGGAAGAATACGAGATGAAGAAGCTGATGACGCATGGTATTGAAAGACTGGCCAAAGCGCCCATCTTTATCGATGATACCCCGGCGCTGAACATCTTCGAGTTGCGCGCTAAGGCCCGCCGTCTTGTACATAACCATGGTGTAGGCGTAATCATCATTGACTACCTGCAGTTGATGAGTGGTAGTGCGGATGGAAAGGGAAGTAACCGTGAGCAGGAGATTTCAAAGATCTCCCGTGATTTGAAGGGGCTGGCAAAGGAACTGCACGTACCGATCATCGCGTTGTCACAGCTGTCACGTGATGTGGAAAAGAGAAAGGATGGTAACAAGATGCCACAGCTGTCTGACTTGCGTGAATCTGGTGCGATCGAGCAGGATGCCGACATGGTAATGTTCCTGTACCGTCCTGAGTATTATGAGATCAATACCAATGAGATGGGCGAATCCAACAAAGGTGAAACCCACGTGCGTATAGCAAAACACCGTAATGGTCAGCTGGATACGATCAAGTTGAGAGCGATACTGGAGTTCCAGCGCTTTGAAGATGATGGTAGTCTGGAGAACCCTGGTGGTGGCGGCAACTTTATGCCGATTTCAAGTGCGGGTAAAAATGATCCATATGGTGCTACGGATGAAGCAAAACTGTATATCCAGAAAGGATCACGTATGAATGATATGGACTTCGATGAAGAGGCGCCTTTTTAGCGATAAAAAGGTTCAAGATACAAGGCGCTTCTTCACCGAAGCGCCTTTTTTTATTTTAATCATATTGTAGCAACATCTGGGATTGACTTGTTTTCATTTTACCGGGGCGGGATGGCCTGCGGCGGGTTTTTAAAAATGAAGATGAGTGACTGCCCAACTTTTAAATTTTATCAACGTGTGGACTAAATATCAAACTTATTATAAAGACAATTTTAAACTGGCTTATCCTGTCGTCATTAGTCAGCTGGGCCATACCATGGTAGCCCTGTCTGATACTATTATTATCGGACATACCGGCGATGTGCCGCTGGCAGCTGTAGCATTAGGCAGTAGTATCTTTTCTATCTGTATGGTGATTGGCATCGGAATGTCTTATGGATTAACCCCACTGATTGCACAGGAATATGGCAGACAGAATAAGGTGGCTTGTGGCAACCTGCTGCGCCATAGTCTCGTCATTAACTTAGTGATGGGGGTAGTGATGAGCACACTTATTTATGTAGGCAGCAATTTCCTGTATACATTAGACCAGGTACCAGCGGTGGTGATGCAGGCAAAACCTTTCCTGAAATTGCTGGGGATTTCTTATTTCCCATTGATGGTGTTTTTGTCCTTTAAGCAATTTGCAGAAGGACTTGGGTTTACCAAGCAGGCGATGCATATTAGTATAATAGGAAACGTTGTCAATATTGTAGTGGGGATAGCGCTGGTATATGGTATTGCCGGATTGCCACGATTGGGCGTAATTGGGGTGGGGATTGGTACTCTCACAGACCGTATTCTGATGGCGGTAGCCATGTGCTGGTATGTATTGACAGCAGACCGTTTCAAACCATATCTGAAGGAGTTTACGAATAAGTACTTTTCCTGGGGAAGTATTAAGAAAATACTAGGGATTGGTACACCTGTAGCCTTGCAATATGTATTTGAGATCAGTGCATTTAGCAGCGCCATTATTATGGCAGGATGGATTGGTGCGAGGGAGCAGGCTGCGCATCAGATAGCGATCAACCTGGCTTCTATAACGTATATGATGGCGAGTGGTATTTCTGCAGCTGCGGGCATAAAGAGCGGGAACCATTTTGGTGCAAAGCAGTTGAAGGAATTGCGTTTATCTGCGATTGCGAGTTATCATATGGTGTTGATTATGATGGGGGCTACGGCGCTGATATTTTTAGTAGGATGCAGGGTATTGCCGCTGATGTATATCAATGATCCTGCGGTGATAGAAATAGCCGCACATCTGATCCTGATAGCAGCGTTCTTCCAGTTGTTCGACGGCACGCAGGTGGTAGGATTAGGTATTTTACGTGGACTGGGAGATGTGAAGGTGCCTACTGTTATTACCATGCTGGCGTATTGGGTATTGGGACTGCCGGGGGCTTATTTATTGGGAATTCATTTGGGCTATGGCATACAGGGCATCTGGTGGGGATTGCTATTGGGGCTACTCACTGCTTCGGTATTATTGTTCCTCCGTTTTCAGCACAAGACTACCCAATTGAACGCTTTAACGCCGGTATCGTGACGGAAAAGTGGTATATTCATAGTATGATTATTACCGGGGAACGGCCTTTTAAACAACGCACAAAGCAAGGGTTGACCATCGCTCCCATGAAGAGCGGCAGGTTCATGCTGCGTGCAAAAAGCTCGTTATCTGCTAAGAGAGTAAAGACGGATCCTGCGTTTAAGCCATTGATGGAGGATGCGACCCGGATGAAGGTAGCTTCGCCTTTGGCATCAAAGGTGTATAGAGCATTGAAAATTAAGGATGTAGCTATTTACCGGGCCATGGTAGGGAAAGCGAAGGGATGGCTGAAAGCGGGTTTTTCAACTGCCGAAATTGAAAATAATTTAATGAAAAAATATGGCCCGGTTGAAATTGTTGAAGTTTCTACCGGGCACATTTTTCCGATAAGGAAAGAAGGCATTGTTATCCCTCTTTCTTCTTTTTATCGTCTTTCTTCGCATTATATAAACTCCGCATAGCAATTGCATGCTTATTTAACAGCTGATAAGCTGTTTGATTAATTGTTTTTACCGGTAGTTGTTTCCATTTTGTGATATCGTCTTCAAATTCTTTGTGGAAAAGGGTTTGAGACAGGTCACTGATTACATGGAAGTCCGCAATGTTATGATCATTTCCACTTTTCTTATTAGCGTTAACGATAAAGAATTTTATCAGGGGGAACAGTGTGCTATCTGCCATACTAAGTTCGGTGAGTTTGGCCCTGTATTCAAGGTCTTTACCATTAATCCCCGGAAATAATTTGTAGTCCTGCAGGTGTCGGCCTTCGTGTGCCAGGTAGCTGACCAGGAACTTTTCGCTGTTTTTATCATAGGCGTCTGATACACAATATAAGGCATCCGTCACGGCCCATCCACCGGGATAATGTTTTCCTAAAGTGGCATAATCTTCCCATCCAAGAGAGACAAAATTTTGCATGAGTACGACCCGTACCTGGAGGTGTTCTTTGTTGATATGAAAGGAGTAGGCGGTATCTGTTTCTTTTCGCCATACCAGCAGGTCATACAACCGGCCTACTTTTCCAATACCATCGGTCGCAAACAAGTTCTTTGCTTTGATATAAGCATTGAATATGGCCTGCAGGGAATCAATTGGGGTGGTAGGTGCTGTATGGAAAAACTGATTCAATGCTGTGCCCAGGTCGTTATCGTAATTCCTGGTACTATCCAGTAATGACTTCCGCCAATAGTTATGAAAGATGCTTAGTAAAGAATCGATACCCGAAGTACGTTTTGCCAGATAATCAGATTGGTCGTCAGCATATTTAAAGCGTTTTTCAAATTCAGGTGCTAATTCCGGGGGCAGGTATTGCATTGCCTGCGAAACATTGGCATCCAGGCAAAGTGCATAAAACCGGTTCACGTCTGCCTGGGAATATGCCAAAAAAGGAAGGAATATTAAAGCGAGAAGCAATCGCATGTTTTTTATACAAAACAAGTGCAACCTGATTTTCTAAAATTGTATGAAACTAACTTTTCAGCAGTTTGCGGAATTGTAAAGGGGAGATATGAAAGGCTTTTTTAAACGATCTGATAAAATGGGCGTCGTCATAAAAGCCATTATCAAAACTGATATCGGAGATGCTATCAGGGGTATTTAATAGTTGTTGTACTGCATGATTCAGTTTGATTTTTAACTGGTAGGTACCGATGGTTTCACCTGTTCTTTCCTTAAAGGCGCGAGCCAGATAATTTGGGTGAACGAAGGCCCTTTGGGCCAGTGAATGTGGTGTATGAAAAACGTCTTTCTCTGCGTGCATGATCCCGATTACCTGAATGATCCATGTCAGTCCATGATGGGCATCCTGCAATGGCTGGTCAATAAAGAAACCGGGATCAGCCGCAAAAGATTTATTCAGCAGGAAGTCTACGATCAGTTGGTAGAAGTAGCCCTTGTTATCTTTTGTATACAGAAAGAAATCCTCTTTTTCTGTATGAGAGATTTCGATATTGATACAGGAAACAGTATCCGTCACAAATTCATTGCTATGGATATGGTCTCTTCTTCTATACACAATATCACCGGGCTTGATCAGTATAGATTCATTCCTGAAGTTTTCGAGGTATTCTCCACTTAGTAGAATACTGAAATAGTCGTTTTTATGGGCATGGGACGCTGTCTCACCATACAGATGTGCTGTTTTGCTGAGGATCAGGTCATGTTGCACACTGGTGCGTTCATTAACCCCTAAAAACTCACCTTCATTTAAAATGATCATATACTGCTTTAGAGATCTGTGCGATCCAACCTTCTCTTTCTGCCTCGCTCCCTTTTGAATCGGAAACAAATACTGCCAATGCGAGGTGTTTCCCATTTGGCAGGATAATGATACCGCTGTCATTTGTTGCCGCAGTGAACCCGTTATGTGTGCCGGAGGTACCTGTTTTGTGTGCAACAACTGTACCGGCAGGTAGTAAGCCTTTGATACGTTTGGCACCCGGGAAGGAGCTGGCCATATCTTTCCAGAGGACATCGTAGGATTGTTTGGATAATACTTTGCCCTGATAGAAGACTTTATATAGTTGGGTCATACCTACAGGTGTTGCCCAGTTGCGATATTGGGTGGTATCATCTTGCTGTTGTTCCTTTTCGGTGGTAGCGATGTTGATTCCTTTTACGCCTAAACTTTTGATATAGGCATCAGTTTTCTTCGTACCACCCAGCAGGCGTAGCAATACATCGCAGGCGGTGCCGTCGCTTTCCTGGATATTATACCTGGATATTTCGCGGACAGTCATGGTTACGCCACCATGTGGGTGAGCTTCACGGATAGGACTATGTCCTAAAGGCATGATGTCGTCGTTGGTAATGGTGATGTTTTCATCCAGTTTATATTTCCCCAGATCTACCTGGTGCAGCATCGCCATAGAGATAGGGAATTTATACACACTTTGCATAGGATAATGATCATTGCCCCGATAGGTAAGGGTGTCACCAGTTTCCAGCAATAAGGCAGATACGCCGATATGTGCTTTGGAATGTGTGGCAATAGAATCGATCGTTTTGCGGAGCGTGGTAGTTTGTGCGTGTACGCTAGCCGATATGCATGCTAACAATAAAACAATGGTGGTCTTTCGTGGCATTGTATTTTTTTATTGCCTTGAAGATACGCCATAAATTTTATGATAGGTGAAATAGCTGATGGCTAAAATCAGCATGACAATAATAGGGAAGAAGGTCTGGCCATTTGACACACCATCTACTGCACCATGGGATACTGCTGCGCTGATCAGGTTGAAAGTAAAGCCGGCGTATGCCCATTCTTTGATCCTGCCTTTGAGGAAAGGAAGTATTAATACCAGCGCACCCGTTACCTTAAAGATGGTGAGCAATACACGGAAATATTCCGGATAACCCAGGTGTGCAAACCCCTCTTTGGCCAGGGCTGAATTACCATAGATGGCAGGCATTACGCCTTCGAAGAGGAAGAAGATAATGGTCGTAACCCAATAAATGATTTTAGTCGCTTTCATATGATATAATTTACAATGCAAAAATAGATTTGTTCAAAATAATTTGTGAGGGCCGGGTACGTCAATAATGGGGGAAATTGCGACTTTTGGAATATAATCATAAAGATCCTTTTAGGATGCCTTCGCGGTCCAATTGATTCTATCTCAACCAGAATCATTTTCTCGCAGCAATTAGATAGCTTTGCACCCATGTTTTACGCAAAAGAACTGCTGCCGGATGCAGCCACTTATACAATGGATGAACCTGGTTCTAAATATTGCATCATGGTATTGCGCCATACTGCCGGGGACGAGGTGATATTGACCGATGGGAAGGGAGGGCGTTACCAGGCTGTGATTACGGATGATAACCGCAAGAAATGTGTCGTGACCATTTCCCGGTATACACTCATGCCTCCCGTGGCAGCACCTGTAAGAATGGCAATTGCGTTTACAAAAAACACTTCCCGTATAGAGTGGTTCCTGGAAAAGGCCACAGAAATTGGTATTCAATCTATTATCCCCCTGATCAGTCATCGTTCTGAAAAGGAAAAATTCCGGGCAGACAGGCTGGAGAACATCCTCGTTTCTGCCATGCTGCAATCCCAGCAATATTATCTGCCGGAACTGACTGCACCTGCCAACTTTGATAAGCTGGTGAATGAGCCTCCTGCGGAGCAATTATTTATTGCGCATTGTCTTCCTGAACAAAAACAACATCTCTGGCAAGCTATGGAAAAGGGTAAAGATTCCTTGCTGCTGATTGGGCCAGAAGGAGACTTTACGCCGGAAGAAATTGCCCTGGCCCTGGGTAAGGGTTTTAAACCTGTTTCCCTGGG
>Ga0182005_1000282_pt1 | contig 32044 bp, 32 predicted proteins | sample Sormic07211103_1_FD_123021 | JGI IMG/M metagenome (GOLD analysis project Ga0182005, IMG submission 123021) | Rhizosphere microbial communities from Sorghum bicolor, Mead, Nebraska, USA - 072115-103_1 MetaG | ecosystem: Host-associated > Plants > Roots > Rhizosphere | place: USA: Nebraska...
CCCGGCATAAACAACGTCTCTCCATGTTCCAGGATAGCCGTATACCCCTGTGCCTGCTTCAATGCCGGAAAACGCTCCGTATCCAGCTGCTCATGCCAGTTCACAAAACTCGCCGCACTCTCCACTGTACAAGGCATGCGGTAGATGTAAGGCGACTGTTTATTCTCCAGCAACAATACCCTCTTCCTGCCAATAAACTGTGTATGAAAAATATGTGACATGTCTATATCGTAGTGCATGTGTGCCACAGAACCGGCTCCTCCCACGAACAACATGGGGTATTTCTTTAGTAATCCGGAAGCCAGTTGATCCGGCCATGTAAAATCATCGACAATCTGCGGCGCATGCTGGAAAATGTTGAATAAAAAAATCCTCAGTTGTACAGGACCCTCTTTCACCATATCCAGGTATTCGCCAAACTTAATATACGCATCCGCCCCATTCACCAGTGTCCTGGCCCCCGCTCTTTCATTATTGTACAGACCTACTGTCTGTTCGCCCACGATGGATTTAAAATAGTCCCAGGTCCACTTTGTAGTGGCGGCCCAATCCTTACTCAATCCCGAGATGATAACGGGTTTGCGGGTTTCGTAATATTGTTTTCTGAAATCTTCCGGGGTTATCTTATCAACTCGGTCTATGGTAGTAGTATGCATAATGAACGAATTGTATGAATACCTTGTCAGAGCAAGAATAATGCCGCCGGCTGATAATAAAAAAGCCCTGCAATTACTTGCAGGGCCTCCAATAGTTATATTCAAAATCAGCTATTTATACTGAACAGAGAATCTACAAACTCTTCTTTAGTGAAGACCTGTAAGTCCTCCATTTTCTCGCCGATACCGATATATTTAACAGGAATTTTAAATTGGTTTGCGATCGCCAGCACCACCCCACCCTTGGCAGTACCATCCAGTTTGGTAATCGCCAGAGCGGTCACTTCTGTAGTTGCTGTAAAGTGCCTGGCCTGCTCCAGTGCGTTCTGACCTGTAGAGCCATCGAGTACCAGCAGTACTTCGTGGGGCGCCTCGGGCAGTACTTTCTTCATGACACGCTTTATTTTGCTCAGCTCATCCATCAGATGTGCTTTGTTGTGCAAACGACCTGCCGTATCAATAATGATCACATCTACATCTTTGGCAGCACCACTCTGTACCGTATCGAAGGCTACTGCTCCCGGATCCGAACCCATGGCCTGCTTTACGATAGGAACACCCACCCGGTCGCTCCAGATGGTGAGCTGGTCTACTGCTGCAGCGCGAAAGGTATCCGCCGCCCCAAGCAGTACTGATTTACCTGCTTTTTTGAAGTTGTAAGCGAGTTTGCCGATGGTGGTGGTTTTACCAACCCCATTCACACCTACGACCATAATAACATAAGGCTTTTTGCCTGTTGGGGTATCGAAATCGCGGAAACCGCTGTCTGGCGCATCTATGAGCAGACTGGCAATTTCTTCCTGGAGGATCTTATTTAGTTCTCCGGTACCCAGGTATTTATCTTTAGATACTCTCTTTTCGATTCTGTCAATGATCTGTACAGTAGTATCCACGCCTACATCCGCGGATACAAGGGCTTCTTCGAGGCTATCGAGTACTTCAGTATCAACAGTAGATTTACCGGCAATAGCGCGGCCAATCTTGCCAAGAAAACTCTCCTTTGTCTTTTGTAACCCCTGATCCAGGCTTTCCTTCTTTTCTCTTGAAAAGAGCTTATTGAAAAAACTCATAGCTGTCTGTTTTTTTCCGCGACGGACTGAACAAATGTGGATGAAAATATAATTACAGCGCCAATTTACAGAAAAATGTGGAGCTGGGTATAAAATGGTCTTATAACCGCTGGCCGGTAGTTTTTCTGAAAGAAGAAAGATTAGGTGCCCCGGCCTGCCATATTTCTGCCCTCTTCTCTTAAAGAAAAAAGCTGCCTCGTTTGAAAACGAGACAGCTTTCTATATAATTTATAAAGCCGAATTATTTAGCCATGTACTCCTGCACCTTATCCTTGTGCACGATAGCCTCTTTAAAGGTATAAGCACCAGTTTTTGGAGAACGAACAGCCTTGATAACCTTAGTCCAAACTTTGGATTCAGCGGCTGCTTTAGCATCTTTTACCTTCGAGTTCTTGGAAGCTGCTTTTGCCATAATATTTTTTACTTAAAAGTTAAGCGAATTGTCAAAAATTTACCCTGTCAATTGCCAATCGCATCAAGAGGATAAACGATTAACACCAACATTAACGATCAATTATTTGATTTCTTTGTGTACAGTTACTTTCCTTAAAATTGGATTGTACTTTTTCAACTCCAGACGTTCAGGAGTATTCTTTTTGTTCTTGGTGCTGATGTAGCGGGAAGTACCTGGCTGACCAGAAGTTTTATGTTCTGTGCACTCCAGTATTACCTGCACCCTGTTACCTTTTTTTGCCATTTTGTATACAAATTAAGTTGAATGCTTACGATTAGATTGTTTGTCCAGCTGCACGCAATTCTTTAACTACTGCATACAAACCGTTTTTGTTGATGGTTCTTAACGCATCAGCAGAAACTTTCAAAGATATCCAGCGATCCTCTTCCGCCAGGAAAAAACGTTTTTTCTGCAGGTTAGGCAGAAATCTTCTCTTAGTCTTAATGTTAGAGAAGGAAACATGGTGACCCGTAATAGGCTTCTTTCCTGTCACCTGACATACTCTTGCCATGATAGAAAAATTTTGGACTGCAAAAGTCGCAAATTATTTTGAATTTGCAAACTATTACATCCCGTGATTAATGAATAAAAGTATTTAATTTGATGTTTTACAACATTAAGCGGTGAGTCTCAATGATTTAAAAACAATAACCGTCTTTAAATATTTATACCCACACCTTAAAAGCCTGTTAGGAACGCCTTATGGCAGGCCCTCCCGGTCATTATTGTTATCATAACAACCATTCCTGTTTTACAACAGTATTCAGACTTCCGCACCTTGAAAAACTTATCCACATTAACTGCCGGCAGGCCATTCATCCCTCCGAAATGCCCATGGCAATGACGAATTTCAGGATTATTGTTCTTCCGGTAAGATCTTTCCCGGGAAGAAACCTATCACTTACAGTAACACGATTAAACTTCTCAAAACCGCGCCCAGCCTAACTGCATCTAAGATACGGTTCTGCGTGGTGCCGTGTTTTATCAGTGCTTCTTCGTGCGAAGATACACACATTTCACATCCGTTCAAAGCAGAAACTACCAAACTTACCAATTCGAAGAATTCTTTACCTAAAATCGGGTTCGCCATGATGCTCATACGGATGCCTGCCGGCTGTGCTGTATAGAACTCTTTCTTTACAAAGTGACGGAAACGATAATATACATTATTAGCCACCAGCAGACTCGTACAGCTGATCACTTCTGCCACTTCTTTATCATTGGCACCTTCTGCTATCGCCAGCTTCTCAAATGCCGCCTGCAGCTCAGTCTGTTTTTCATTTACCGCTACTGACAAACCGATCAGGTACGCTTCCTTCTTAGTTAAATTAGTGGAATTCAGTCCATTAGTAACATTGATCTTCAGATCTTTCAGATAACGGGCATCTGAATTAGACAGTTGATGTAAACGGGTAGACAATGCACTCTCAGTCAGTCCCACGGCCTGCAATAGCTGTACTGCTGTATCCTGATTGGATGTTGCGAACATATTATAATATTATAAAGTTACGGGTAAGAAAAAGTCCATAGCCGGACATCCCTGTCGGGAGCTGACTATGGACCTCGAAAAAAAATTATGCGTTCAGGGTAGCCTGACCTTTTTCCCAGTTACAAGGGCACAGCTCGTCTGTCTGCAGCGCATCCAGTACACGCAGAACTTCCTTCACATTACGGCCTACGTTCAGGTCATACAGGGATACCCAACGTACAATACCCTGAGGATCAACGATGAAAGTAGCACGATAAGCAACTTTTTCGTTTTCTTCCAGGATACCTAATTCGGTAGCCAGAGATTTGCTGGTGTCAGCAAGCATTGGGAACTGCAGACCACGCAGATCTTCATGATCTCTTCTCCATGCAGCGTGTACAAACTCACTGTCAGTTGAAGCACCGATCAGGATTGCATCACGGTCTACGAAATCCTGGTAAGCTTTGTTGAACTCAGCGATCTCAGTAGGACATACGAAAGTGAAGTCTTTAGGCCACCAGAACATTACTAACCACTTGCCGGAAGCCTTCAGCTCCTCAGAAGTCAGTTCGTAGAACTCTTTACCTTTCTCGATAGATACTACTGCCGTTTTCTTGAACTCAGGGAACTGTGCACCCAGAGATAAAGTTGCATTCTTCATGTGCTTGATGATTATTTATATTATTGGTTACTATTTCTTCTGTCGGTCAATTCCTTCGAACCTGAAGAATTTTCCTTTTTTGAATTTCTACCCCGGTAAAAATTCCGGTGCAAAGGTCACAGTCTATTCATAATTAGTCAAATAGATTTTTCCTTATAGGTTATTGAAAAAGTCTATATACCTCCAATCCTACTACCGCACACATGAATTCAATTTTCTGTTTCACTTTCTCCCCTCCTTAATACAATCTTAACGTTATTTGAAAGGATACGTAACTTTTTGGCACGTTATTTAGTTATACTAAGTATACTCATCATTAACATAAAACGACAGGATATGAAAACGAAAAACGTACTCTTGGTGATTCTAACGATAGGCCTTGCTCTGATTCCGTTCATCAAAAACAGTTTCAGTAAACATGATGAATTTGATGCCACTCAAGATCTGTTCATCTAATGTTTGAAGGGCAACGGTGTACCGTACTCCTACCATTATATCTTCCCTATCCGGGAAGCTTACTTCCTATTGCCCTTAATTATTCCAATCTTTTTACTTTAAAATAATCTGTTCCTTCGTCATGTATATATGGCAAAGGAATAGTGTGTTTGTTGAACCACATGTCTACACCCCGATCCACATTAACTACATAAATAACATAATCCTGATTTCGGAATAAATTCCAGCAGGAAGAAATGAATCAGATCATGCAGGCAAAATCTTATACGAATGCACTGCCGGATGTAACATTCCAGTGAATACCTATCAGAAGCAATTGAATCCCACAGTTTTAGTACACAAACACTTCAGGTTAGATTCGCATCAACAGGCGCAAATCAATTGATTTTCAGTAAATTAACCACACCTACCTCCCAGCGTTTTTAAAACCATTTGACACACAGTATATTAGGAAAAAATATACCTCACGTCACATTTCCAATAAGATCTTTAAAGCTGTTGATTCCCAGCACCTTAGCTGTTGTAAACCCTTCTGCATACGCCACCCCTACCATTTGGCCAAATGACCGGTCACGGCTGATAATATTCTCAAAAAATGCAGGGGAAGATATAAACGTAGCCGGCTCATTATCCGCCGACGGGGCTAAAAACTGGGTCTTAAAACTCCTGATGGCATCCTTCTTCCGCTCTATCACAGAAGAGATATCTACCACAAAATCAGGATTCTCTATTTTATTCTGCAGCATATGAAATACCTGCTTGGGGCGCCAGGCTTCCTGCTGTTGTCCTTCTAATTCTGTCTCTATCCTTCTCAAACCAGATAAAAAACAACTATCTGCCACCAACTCCGCTGCACGGCCATGATCTGGATGACGATCCTCACGGGCATTTGTCAGCACGATCTCAGGACGGTATTTCCTGATCATCGCAATTACTTTTATCTGCTCCTCCGTTCCATTTCTGAAAAATCCATCCGGCAATCCCAGGTTCTCCCTCACATCCAGTTCCATAATTCTGGCGGAATCTGCTGCCTCTGCTGCCCTTATTTCAGGCGTACCCCTGGTACCCAGTTCCCCCTTTGTCAAATCCAATACGCCAATTTTCATTCCCTGTGCCGCGTGTACCATCAGGGTACCTGCACATGCCAGCTCTACATCATCTGGATGCGCGACGATCGCTAATATGTCTAATTTCATCGTAAATACTTTCCTTTCGGGTGCAAATATAACCCTAACAGCGGGAACCCATCCAAACTTTGGAAAACTTGAATACCCTACAGGGAAAAGTGCACCTGCATGTAGGAAAGCCCCCTTTACTACCGGGGTTTCATATCGTTTTATTTCGATGTAATTATCACCCCCACCTTCTTCTCCTTATCCTTCACATCATATGTTTTCTTCAGCATCTTTGCATCTACCACCACCAGGTCCGCTATTCCATTCGGCTCCAGCGCCGCCAGCATATTCATGGAATTCTCATCGATCTTCACCCCATCCAGTATATACTGAAACTTACTATCATCCCCGTATTTCTTAATCGCCGCCTCAAACGCAGGTGACAAACCCGTGAATAACCTGTTATACCGCTTCCGGGCAAATGGCTTTGTCTCTATATAAATGATCCCATTCGCCGCCTTAGGGCCATATTTCGCCTGTAAAGTCGGACTCTTGACCACATTCATAAACGCAATCTTGTCTGGAGAAAGATTCTTAAGGCCATCCTTAGCCTCAACGCTGTCAACAATAAACAATGTACTGTCCTGGGCCATAGAAACCGCACTCCACAACAGGAGGCTCGCTAATATTAATCTGAATTGCATGCCCGAAAGGTATAAAAAAAGCGGCAACCGCCGCTTCAATGTCTTGTTAATTATATGCCCGGCTACCCCGGTAAATCTCTATTTCCTGCACAATGGCCTCAATATCTTTGTCTTCGTCCAGGTCATATTCACTTTTCAGATTCCCGCCAAAGAAGAACGCCACCGTTTGCCACATTCTCGCAGAGAAACCGCCTTTCAGCTCTTTAATAATTTCATAACAGTTCTGACCGGTTTGCCTGTTGATCAGTTTCATTAATATACGCCCCTGATATATAGACAAATTCTCCAGCTTGTCACCAAATTGTGCCTTCATCTGCTTTTCCACAGATGCCAGGTATGCCTTCCGCTCCCGCTTGTCATGGATGGTAGCCAGCCTGCTGTTTACATCCTTCAGGATACGGGATGCCTGCACCGCATAAGGATACGTTACATAAACCGCGTTGCGAAGACGCGTCCACGCTTCCCGCTGCTTACGGAACTTCTTCGGTAATTTATCAACTACTTCTACTATCTGGAGGGTAATGCTTGGAATGGTGTCGCCATTAACTACAATAGCGCTTACAGGAATACTATCCAGACCGTGTCTGGTCTGGGCATTGACCCCTACACGACTAAAGAGGCATAGCATGATAAGAATGAAGAATGCGGATATTGAACGACCCATTTCTTAATGTATTCCTAATACTATGCTAAAGTTAAGGTAAATTAGGTTAGAATCTGATATTAATATTTTATGATATCATCGTTTGATTTTGGCCTGCCCGCTGCCCCCGCTTTCCAAAAGTCACCCCATTTCCGCACTAATTTCCCCCTTATTTGAAAATCAATTATCCGCCTTCTGCATCACTGTATCCATCTTCAACTTCCGCTGCGCAAACTCAAACATCGCCTTTTCCACCCCTTTCACATCATGCGATGTCATATAACACCCTATCACATGACTTCCTGCCTCCGGTATCGCCACTGCGTCTTTCAAACTATCTGCCGTTCCCAGCAAACTCTCCATTTTCAATATCGCACTCACCTTCACCGTCGGATCCTGGTGCGTGAGGTCTTTATAATAATATAAATTCAACACCGGTTGCTTGATCTTCCGGAATGTGGCCGGCACCATTGTCGTTTCCAACAGGCCCTGCAACTCCCCTACTGCTTCCAGCCGATACCTGGTGTACCAATATTGCGCCCGCAAAGCACTGGTATCCTTCGATATATTGTAATCCCCATTCATTACCACCCTCGACAACTGTAATCCCCACGGGTTATTCGCCAAAAACGCCATGTCATTATTTATCTCAATATTTGGCGACAAATTGATCACCGCATACACATCATTCGGATACGTTGCTGCCAGATCCAATGCCAGCGTTCCACCCGTAGACGTACCAATTAATATCACCTTCTCTCCCAATGCCTTCCCGATCGCCAGCGCTTCCTTCGCGTCCTGCCATAACCCCGTCGCCGTCATCGTCAGCAAAGGCTCTGATGTATCCAACCCATGCGCATCCAGTCTGGAGAGGTACAGGTTACATCCATACCGCTTTGCAAAATCCAGGTGCACGGGATTCCCCTCCCCCTGACTGGCCGAAAAACCATGGAGATATACCACCGCATACTCTGTTCTGGTATGCAGCGAATCATGCCATACAATCCGCGCCTGGTTATCAGGCTTCACCTTATGCTGGGATTCCTTCTGATTAACATACTTTTCTAAACCAGCAGCATCTCCCGGTACCTGTGGAAACTTGGGGTCATACACAGGAACGGCAGGCCGGGGTCCCAGGTAATAAATAAGGATCAGGGATGTTAAAATAATAAGAGCGACGCGCAGCCATCTGCTATTCATACAACTAGTATTAAAAAACAATACAGGTAATAACCGAAATTATTACCTGTATCAAATATTATCTTATATAATCAAGCGCTTAAACCGCCTTCTCTTTTGCTAAAGGCTTCTTTACGGCTGACTTGTCTTTATTCTGACGCAGGCGCTGAAACATACTCATAATGAATCCTACCACTGTTATGATCACCCCTATCCACAATACGTTGATGAATGGGAAGATGAAGGCCTTCATCACTATGTAATCCCTGAAAACGGTGGATTCTTTTACTTCCAGTTCCACTTTCTTTTCTTTAGGCAGAATCTTGCTAAAGCGAACATAAAGAGACAAAGGGGCCACGGTATCCGGGATATTGTATTCGTAACTACTGTCGCGGATCAGGTAAATCGGCTTCAGATTATACTGGTCATTGTTTTTTGTATACACCTTCAGGGTAGCGCCTACAGCCAGGTCATTTGGCTCAGCGGTATAATTACGGCTTGTTGGCTGAGGGTCAAGGCCTTCCATTACCATGTACCCGTTAGAGAAGAAGATGGAATCCCCCTGCGCTACTACATGCGGCTGATAAGTTGCTGTATCACTATCATCTTCTTTTAACGGAACTGCTGTAATATAAGTAAAGATATCCTTGTTCCAATAATGTTTTGAATCCGGATTGGGTGTCAGCGTCTGCTCCCCCTTATTGCTTAGGAACGCATCCGGATGTAAGGTGAACGCTTCCAGTGTTTTACCGCTGGTCGGATCCTTCCGCTCATATCTTACCAGATAAAAAGTTTTGGATTCTCCCGCCGGCATAGAGTCACCTGCATAAGTCACATGATAATCGCCCATCTGTACCGGGAAGTTACGCGGCAGCATCAGGTTCTCACGTGGATTCTCCTTGCTGTTCGCACCAAAGAAACCGCCATCCAGCATTTTCATCCTGTCAATGGATATGGTCTCCTTTTTGGAAGAGGTGATCACGATACCGAGCAGCACCATACCAAAACCGATATGTGCCACAGAAGCTCCGGCTGCCTTCAGCTTACCTTTCTGACCTACCCAGATATAAGCGAGGTTGGCAATGATCGTATAGTAGCTGGCGAACATCATGAGGTAAATAGCCATGAGGAAACCTGCACCGTATGTATCGTAATTAACCTTGCCCAGCCAGCCGGAAAGCACGGTAGCGATCAGCGCCAGCGCGGTAGGGATCATCAGTTTCCGGGTGAACTCACCTTTTGGTGTATCCTTGTATTTCAGGAACTGTACAATCGCAGATAGAATACCAATTACGATCGCAATCCAGATCTGGATCTTGTTATAATGGAATACCCCATCAGATGGAGGTGCAATGTCATTTGTCAGGTGCAGGAGTTTCTTGATACCCAGGTTATTGATCAGCTTATTCCACACCGGAATGGAAGTGGTAAAAGTGATCTGGATCGCAGCAATCATCAGGATCAGCGACCCGATGAAGAGCCAGAACTCACGGCTGTAAGTACTTTCTTCCTTGTGAACAGTCGGAATCTCCTTTCTCCGGGCGATCAGCATACCAAATGCCGGAACGAACGCAAAGAGGAAGAAGGTCAGCTGTCCGCTCATGCCCAGGTCTGTAAAGGAGTGTACGGAAGTATCACCCAGTACACCACTACGGGTCAGGAAGGTAGAGTACAGGATTAATATAAAAGTAATGAAGAAGAAGAAGAAAGTCGCTTTCAGTGCATGCCCAGATGACTTATAGGCCAGCAGGGTGTGAATACCCGCTACCAATGTCAGCCACGGAACCAGCGAAGCGTTTTCTACAGGATCCCATGCCCAGTAACCACCGAAGGTGAGTGATTCATAAGCCCAGGCGGCACCCATCATGATACCCAGCCCAAGTACGGCAGCACTGAACAACGCCCATGGCAATGCTGGTTTAATCCATTCTTTATACTCCCTGGTCCAGAGACCGGCGAAGGCAAAGGCAAAAGGAACGATGGTAGAAGCAAAGCCGAGGAACAGGATTGGCGGGTGAATCACCATCCAGTAGTTCTGCAGCGAAAGGTTCAGACCATTACCGTCTTTAATGAAGTTCAGGTAGTTAGGACTGTTTACCCATGGCAGACCCTGGTTTTCCGGTGCGTGACGCAGCAGGAGAAAAGGGTTGCTACCTACTTTATAATTTAAGATGAAGATACCGATCAGCATACTGCCCAGGCATACCTGAGCAAAAGAGATCATGGTCATTACCGGCGCTTCCCACTTTTTAGTGGTACGGATCAGTACCAGGCCAAGGATACTCTGCCAGATAGACCAGAGGAGAAAACTACCTTCCTGGTCAGACCAGAAGCTGGACAACAGCAAACTAACCGGAAGGTCACGGCTGGAGTTGCGCCAGATATATTTGTATTCAAAATAATGACTGTACAATGCATAATACAGGCAACCAAACACGGCAAAAACAGATGCAGCCTGAACGATAAATGCCCAACGGCCCTGCAGCTTCCAGGAATTACGTTTTACCTCATCTTCGGTACGTACGCTTACCCAATAGCTGGCAGTGGCCACTATCGAGGCTACAAATGCCAGAACTGCAAAAAAATGTCCAAACTGCCCGGGCAATAAATGCTCTCCTATATATGTCGTCTTCAAGATAAAAGGTGCTAGAATGAAGAAATAGCCCGACTATGCGGGCCATTAACTACTTTTTAATATGATAAAAGCGAGTGGCTTATACTTTGTTGCCAACCGCTACCTGGTCATTTTTATATTTAGACGGGCACTTCATGAGGATCTTACCACAATGAAATTCACCATCTTTTATCATCTTGCCAGTCAATACCACGCTTTCCGCTTTTTCAAAGTCAGTTGGCTTGGTACCAAAATAAATAACTTTACAAACGTCCCCGGATTTGTCCTTTACATAGAAGGTAAATAGGTTGGCGTCCTTTGCAGCATCGTACACCATGGTTTTGGTAGTATCCAGTGTTCCGATTACCTGGAATTCTTTTCCTTCTTTCTGACGAGCGGTGGCAAATGTTTCATAAGTACTAAAATCACCGGCCACTGTTACAATCACTCCAATTGCTACGGCAATCAGTACTAATAAAACAATATTAGATTTCTTCATATCGCAAATAGTTCTTAAGCTTCCTAAAATGCTTCCCCTTAATGTGCTTTGTTAATGTGCTTTTTTATCCATCAAAACGGTCCATTCACATTTCGATGCGCAAAATTACGGCAAAATGAGGTGTGAAATTGGAATTTTTACATGAAAGGAGACATGATATTTATCATAAAAGCCGGCTCTGCCATATGGCATCAGGCCCGCGGCTGATAACCATCCACGCTGTACAATACCGCTTTATGTATAAAGTACTATCTTTGCGGCGAAAATTAGTATAAGAACTTCATTATCATGGCGGATTTATCCAACTTTGATCCCAATTCTGTCAGTCTGGTATCTAACAACATTTTTGGATTACCAACTACTGAAGCAGATGCATCACTCGTCTTACTCCCTGTTCCATGGGAGGTAACGGTGTCTTATTGTCACGGTACAGCAAGAGGACCTGAACAGATCTGTAAAGCAAGCTTACAGATTGACCTGCTCGATCCTGATGTAAATGAGGGCTGGAGAAAAGGCTTCTATATGCGTGATCAGGATAAGCATATGTTGCTGCGCAGCGACTACCTGCGTAAAGAAGCTGAGCTCTACCTGAAATTCCTGACGGAAGGGGGCGATATCTCCGAAAATGAATTTTTGAAAAAGACCCTGGTAGATGTGAATAAAGGGACTTCCCTCATGAACGAGTGGGTGTATTCCCAATCGAAATCTGTACTGGACCAGGGCAAACTGGTAGGTCTGGTAGGTGGTGATCACTCTACCCCTCTCGGCTATATTAAAGCACTGGCGGAAGAGAAAGGAGCTTTTGGCATCCTGCAGATCGATGCACATTGTGATCTGCGTAATGGGTATGAAGGTTTCCAGTATTCTCATGCATCTATCATGTACAATGTACTGCACGAGGTACCACAGGTAACGAAGCTTGTACAGCTGGGTATTCGTGACTATTGCGAAGAAGAACTGCAATTCATTCAAAATAATCCGGAACGTATACACACCTTCTTTGACAGGGATATTAAACACCGTCAGTATGAAGGCACTAACTGGGCGACTATCTGCGATGAAGTAATAGCGCAATTACCACAACAGGTATATATCAGCTTTGACATTGATGGGCTGGATCCTAAACTTTGTCCGCACACGGGTACACCAGTACCTGGTGGCTATGACTGTGAGCAGATCTATTACCTGTTTAAGAAGCTCCTGGCCAGCGGTCGCAAGATCGTCGGTTTCGACCTGTGTGAAGTAAGCAGCGCACACGAAGAGTGGGATGCCAATGTAGGAGCCAGGGTGCTTTTCAAGTTATGCAACCTGATGGTGCATCCGGATAATAAGTAGTTGATACAAGTAAATTCACACATGCAGTCATATAAAATAAGGATCTTACATCCCAATGCCATGACCCGCCTGCGGTTGCAACCTGCTATGCACGGACTCATTGGCATTCTCTTTTTGCTCGTTACGATCGGTATTTACAATAACCCTCATCCTGGCTGGGTAGCGGCAATCTTCTTTTTCCTCCTGGGAATGGGTAGCATTGTCTTCCCTTTTATAATGCGGCGCTTTAAGAATATACAGTCTGCCAACAGCCTCATGCGCACCATACAGGCCTTTGGATGCCTGACAGGTAGCCTGTATGTGTTGACACATATGCAACCGCTGGCCGCTGGTATGCTGTTCCTTACGGGAATTGCTGCGGCGTACATCGGCTATGCAGAATACAAGATATTTATGCCTTCATATATTAAGGTAGACTTTAATGGTGCTTCATTACCTACCACCTTCTCCGAAAAGGTGATTAGCTGGAGCCACCTGAATAACTTAATTTTGCGCAATGACCTGCTCACTTTAGACTTTAAAGACAACAAAGTACTGCAACTGGAAGTTTTGGATGAACCCGGTGCAGATAAGGAAGCTGAAATGAATGCATTTTTCAAGAGCAGGCTTTAATCACAACACAGTATGTTAAAACAGTCGCCGTACATTTTATATTCCGACGGTCAGGGGAATATTTTTGAAGATACATCCATGCTCACCACCGGTCGTAGCGGCTGGGATGCGTGGCCGATAGAACTGGATGAATGGATAGAACTGCCGGAAGGGGGATCGTTGTATGAATTACCTGGTCGCCGTGGAATAGGTTTGAATGCCGAAACCGGTGAAATGCAGTTATGTGATAAAGGATGGGCTGTAGCTGCCTTTATTCCTCCCGCACATACAGGTTTTTATATGGCGGCCTATGAAACCATGCCTGACGCGCCTACCCTGCCATTGTTCTGCTATACAGCAGTAGGTTGGCTGGATGGAAAATTTTATGTACCTGCTGTAAGAATTGAGCAGGATATCAGACAGGAATGTGGCGGTTTCGATGAGAAGAAAGTAAAGCAGGGGGTAAAAGACCTGATTCAGGCATATCCGCATAACAGGCTGGTGAAACACCTGGCTGATAATTGTGCGCTTACTTATCATTGCCCAGCTGCACGTAACTATTTTATGGGTCGCTGGGAATGTCCGATTCCTTCTTCTCCTGCATGTAACGCGAATTGTATTGGTTGTATTTCTTTCCAGCCGGAAGAGGAAACCATCGTATCCACGCAGGATCGTTTGCGTTTCAAACCTACGGCAGAAGAGATTGTGGAGTTTACGGTACCACACCTGGAAACAGCGCCATTCCCGATTGTATCATTTGGACAGGGTTGTGAAGGGGAGCCTTTGCTGATGTGGGAAACGATCCGGGAGTCTATCATAGAAATGAGAAAGCATACCTCCAAAGGAAGTATCAATATCAATACGAATGGTAGTAAGCCGGATGCAGTGCGTGAATTGTGTAAAGTAGGGTTGAATAGTATTCGTGTGAGCCTGAACTCTGCACAGGAGAAGTATTATACACCTTATTACAGGCCGAATAACTATACGTTTGATGATATTGTGGAGAGCTTGAAAGTGGTGAATGAGTTTGATGGATGGACATCCATTAACTACTTTGTATTTCCGGGTATGACGGATAGTGCGGACGAGTATGAGGCACTGCGGAAATTGATTAAGGATACGAACCTGAAGATGATTCAGTGGAGGAATTTCAATATTGATCCGGATTGGTATCTGGGTAGATTGGGAATCACAGAAACCGGAGAGTGTTTGGGTGTGAAGCAGTTGCAGGAGTTGATATTGGAGGAATTCCCACATTTGAGGTATGGGTATTTTAACCCGCCGATGGAACGAATAAAGGGAGATTACACGCAGGATTTTGCACACTTTTAATAGCAACAAAAACGCTTTTACTGTTCAGTAAAAGCGTTTTTGTTTTAGTATCTTATCAAACAATCACAACGACAAATGCTGTTTCTTCTCAGTTACCCGTTGGTATAAATAATTAAATCCTACCGCCGCCGCTAAACATAACCCCGCCGCCACATACCACCACACCTTAAACCCATAATTTGCAATCATGGCAGAACCAATCGTCGGTGATAATATCGTCGATATCGCAAATGACACGGTATACAACGCCGCATACTGCCCCCTGTTATGTTCCCCACTCCTGCTGATAAAAAACGCCGTCATAAACGGTATACTCAACATCTCCCCTGCTGTAAATAAAACAATGAAAATGATGCTTACAAAACCTGCCGCTGGCAGAATATTGAAACTCAAATACGCCAGGCTGGCCAATGCCACCCCCCGTGTCATAAACGCCAGCGGGTGCTTCCTGTTCTCTATTTTATAGATCAATACCATTTCAATAGCCGCCACCAGCAAACCATTAATACCTAATACCATCCCAATCTGCGCTTCTTCCAGGTGCAGGACCTCTTTAAAATACAAGGCCACCATTGTAGACAACTGTAAAAATCCGGTGGTGAACAGGATGGAAAGACCAATGAAGGCGAGATAGACTTTATCCTTATAAACACTTTCAGTTTTTACTGTTGCCTGTTTTATGGCATGCGGCTTAGGTGCTACATGTACCGGCGGAATAAAGAACCGCATAACCAGGATAGCCACCACACAGGTAAGCCCATCTACCCAGAAAAGCAGGTGATAACTATAGCTGGCAACAATACCCCCTACTGCCGGTCCTACGGACCACCCCAGGTTGGATGCCAGTCTGTTCAGGGAATAAGACCTTGTTCTATTTTCAGGTGAACTATAATGCGCAGTAGCGGCCGTATTAGCAGGTCGGAATGCATCTCCCACCGCACTCAGGATAAATATACATACGCAGAACTGTAGCAAGGTATGCATCTGCCCAAGTACCAGGAAGATGAGCCCCTGCAATAAAAGGCTCCAGAACTGCACCGGATAAAACCCTAACCTGTCCGATAACCGGCCACCTGTAAATGCGCCGACAATACCGCCGATGCCATAGCAGGTCATGACCAGACCCGCTTGTTGTACCGTAAAGTGAAGTTGCTGCGTAAGATAAACTGTCATAAAAGGAATCACCATCGCTCCACAGCGATTGATCAGGAGTACAACAGCCAGTATCCAGGTTGAGGTCGAAAGGCCCGCATAGGCTTTTTTGTAAAGAGAAAGCAAAGGAACGCAGTTTTAAAAGCAAAAATCACCGCGAAGGTAATCAGAATTATCCTGTTGTCAGCGCCAAATATATAGCCAAACTGTATCATAACTATAATGTAGCTTTTACGCCAATACTACACCAACAGGTCACCAAAAGGGCACCAATATATCACCTCAATATCCGATCGATATTGAAGTGACCTTCTAGTGACCTTTTAGTGAGCTTAAAATGACGTATTAATATCGAAGAAAGGTTATAGTTACATTGGAGAAGGACCTTATCTAAGTAATTGGAATGGTTTCTGATTAGTTAACAAACACCTAAAACTTAACGCCATCTACAAAGCGGGCACACGTATTAGAAAATATCTTATTTTTGGTCTATGCAGCAACAACAGGATAACAATACAGATAAAAATATAAAGGCAGTAGGCGTCACTATTGCTGTGCATGCATTAGTTTTATTAGCATTGATCCTCGGCGGATTCTCCGCACCTCCACCGCTCCCTGACCAGGATCTGGGTATGGAAGTGAACCTTGGTACCTCTGACGATGGTATGGGCGATGAGCAACCACTCAACCCCAACCCTCCCAGCGCTGATGCTGCCAATGCTTCCACACCACAAAACGAGCCGGTACCTACCCAGGACAACTCGACCCAGGAGGATATCGCTACGCAGGATAAGGAAGATGCCCCAGAGGTGACCAAGCCGGAAAAACCGGTGGAAAAACCAAAGGAAGTAGCGAAGAACCTGGATAAAAAACCAACTACAACACCTAAGAAAACGTCTGAAAATAACCCGGTGGCTGTAGAAAAACCACAGAAGGCGAAAGCCGTATTTGGTGGTGGAACCTTCTCCGGCAGCAATAGTGGTAACAATGCCAACGGTTCTAACAACTCTACAGGTGAAGGCAATACCGGCAAGCCTGGCGACCGTGGCCAAATCAATGGCGATCCAAATGCCAGCGGTTATACCGGCGGCGGCTTAGGCGGTGGTAAGTCTGATTTTCGCCTGAATGGCCGTAGCCTCATCAGCAAACCTACCCTCACTTATGATGGGGATGAATCAGGTTATATCGCTGTCAATATTAAAGTTGACAGAAGTGGAAACGTCATCGAAGCCTCCCATTCTCTGAAAGGCTCAACCCTGAACAATCCAAGACTGATCGAAATTGCGAAGAGAGCAGCGAAAGAATTGAAATACAATACCAATGCTGATGCTCCCGAGGTACAGTTTGCATTGATCCGCTTCTTCTTTAAAGTGCAATAGGCAAAATATTCCAGCGAATTAGGACCCTTTTCTTTTTAAAAAATTAAAATGGCCTGAAATACAATAAGTTTTTATTCTAAATGAATCCCTTCCCATAGCAGGAAGGGATTTTTTTGTGCATATATACAAATAGCTTATTCTATCCTCATTTATAATAACATAATTTAATAACAATAATATATTTGGATATATTTGCATGGGAAATTCTTTTGTAGCGTTCGCCAATATATAGGTGCTTTTTGCGTTATAAAGGGGAAAACCGAACTGCCAACTAATTAGATATATGCTGTTTAGAGTAATTCGAGCCTTAGGCCTTGCAACTGTTATTACCATATCTTTAATCGAGCCATACAAGGCGAAGGCCCAGATGAATATGAACATGGGCGGGTATGCAAACAGTCATTACGCCGGGATTTATGGAGTACCCTCCAACCCAGCAATGGCTGCCGGCACTCACTTCAAATGGGACATTAACGTAGCTGGAATCAACGCGGCTATAGGTAACACCTATGCACGCTTTCCGAAGTCGCTGATCTTCCATCCACCGGATTCCCTGGAAGGACTGAAACGTAACAGGGACTACTTCCTCGACACCATGTCGACAGGTAAACAATTCGGATGGGGGAATATGGATGTAATGATGCCATCCTTCATGTATTCCTTTGATGAAACTAGAGCCATCGCATTCGTTTGGCGTGTGCGTGCACAAGCCAACGGCGGTAATATGAATACTGACATTACTAACTTCTTTGCGAACAACTTCCCGAATGCACAGTACTATAACCAGCGCTTCGATATGGAGGTTGCAAGCGGAAGCTTCCACATGTGGAATGAATATGACCTCAGTTATGCACAGGTAATTAAAGATGATGGCATGCACCTGCTGAAAGGTGGTGTAACCCTGAAGATCCTGAACGGTATCGCTGCCGGCTACGCGCAGGTGGAAGATGCCAGCTTCAACATGACCTCTGCTACCACCGCTAATATCTACAGCGGTACACTGAAAGTTGGATACAATGAAGGTATCAACAACTGGAAAAAGCCGAATACAAGCAATTACAAACCATTTACCGGCAACTGGGGCCTGGGTATGGACATCGGCGTTGTGTACGAATGGAGAGCGGAAATGGATGGTCTGCAGGGCTATGATGAAAACGACTGGAATCCGGAAGGAGATGATTATAAGATGAGACTGGGTGTAAGTATCACTGACTTCGGTGGTATCACTTACAAGAAAGTTGCTTCTAATACCGACCTTAGTCTGATCGCTAACAACGTGAATCCGTATCAGATCAAAATGAGAAAAAATGAAGGCTGGCAGGCTTACTACCGCCGCCTGCAACAATACTTTACACCGATCGCAAGTGAGGAGAAGTTCCGGATGAACCTTCCGACTGCACTGAACCTCATGTTCGATTACAACATCGATGCACGCTTCTTTATCAATGGTGCTGCTGTAATGTCGCTGAACAGTGGCCGTTACGACCCGAGCAAGACCTACATGGTATCGCACTTCACTTTGACCCCTCGATATGATGGCCGCCATTTTGGAGTGTATATACCAATCGATGTCAATAACCATACACAGTTTGATATGGGTGCCGGCTTCCGCCTGGGGCCACTGGTGATTGGTTCAAACACCGTGTTGTCTAATCTGTTCCAGAAGAACAAGAACAGGCTGGATGGCTTCGTGGCGCTGCGTCTGGTACCTATGAGGTTTGGTAAGACCGTGGTGGGTTGTCCCGCGACACAGTTCTAAAACGTCGTTAAATTTTTCTAAATAAAAGGCTTGTGTTTTACGACACAAGCCTTTTTATTTTACTTTTAAGGAAATGTGCATTTATGGCCCCCATTTTAGTTACCCTCGATCAACTTATCAGATCGAAAAGAGCAACGTATTATAAGAGTTTGCAACCGGGACTGTCACCGGAACAGATACAAGTTTTGGAAGAACAATATGGTATCACCCTCCCCGAAGACCTGAGAAGCCTTTACCAATGGCATAACGGGCAGCAGGATGATAATTACGAGGCGTTTGTCAATAATTCCACCTTCGTTTCGCTGGAGAATGCATTGGATGCGGCAGCTGAGTTTACGTCTATGATAGGCAGCGATTTTGAACTGCCGGACATGTGGCATGAAACGTGGATTCCAATCTTTAGTAATGGTGGTGGTGACTATATTTGCTATGATCTGGCAGGTAGTTTTGATGGACAACCGGGTCAGCTGATCGAATACTGGCATGCGGATAATGACAGGAATATAATTGCGGGGGATTTAGCGGGTTTTCTGGATGCTTTGGCGAAGTTGTACGAGATGTACGATCCGGCAGACGAATATGTGCAGGTGGAAGACTTACCAGGTTATCCCGTGAGGCATGTGATTGAATAAAATACGAAAGAGGCCCCATTCATCGCAAAATGCTACGCTACCTGTGCAGTAAAATATTTTTTTCATTTATTTTTGGGCATGAACTACCAACAAACTCTGGACTACCTGTATGAGCGCCTGCCCATGTTCACACGTGTGGGCGCCAGCGCTTTCAGAAAAGACCTGCATAATACCATTGCTTTATGCGAACAACTGGGCAATCCCCAGCGCCTGTTCAAAACAGTTCACGTAGCCGGTACTAACGGTAAAGGCTCTACCAGTCATATGCTGGCAGCAGTTTTCCAGCAGGCAGGCTACAAAACCGGCTTGTATACCTCTCCACACCTGAAAGATTTCAGAGAGCGGATCCGGATCAACGGAGAGATGATTGACCAGGAGTTTATAGTAGAATTTGTGCAGCAGGTAAAACCTTCTATTGAACAACTGGATCCTTCTTTTTTTGAACTGACCGTAGCGATGGCGTTCCAGTACTTTGCACTGGAACAGGTAGATATCGCTATCATTGAAGTGGGCCTTGGTGGCCGGTTAGACAGTACCAATATCATCACACCTGAGCTATCTGTCATTACCAATATCAGTTATGATCACATGAACATGCTGGGCAATACCCTGCCCGAAATAGCCAGTGAAAAAGCAGGTATCATCAAGCCGAATATTCCGGTGGTGATTGCGCAGACACAGACCGAAGTAGAACAGGTATTTATTGATAAAGCGGCTGCCATGGAAGCTCCCATTACCTTTGCTGATCAGCATTGGCTGGTACAGGACAATGACCTGGCAAAAGGGCACCTGCATATACAATTACGCCCACAGCATAGTGAGCAGGTGTGGGATCTGAAACCCGATCTGAGCGGGCAGTACCAGGTAAAAAATATTATGGGTGTTTTGAGCGCGGTAAAGGTACTGCAACAGGCAGGCTGGGAACTGCCGGACGAAGGTGTGAAGACAGCACTCAGTCATGTAAAGAAGCTAACAGGTCTTAGAGGCCGATGGGATATAGTGGCACAGCATCCGCTGACCATCTTTGATGTAGGGCACAATGAAGCTGGCATCACAGAGATCGTAGGTCAGCTGGAGCATATGACGTATAGGCATTTGCATATAGTGACCGGCTTTGTAAAAGATAAAGAAGTGAGTAAGGTAATGCAACTGTTTCCACCGGCAGCTACCTATTACTTTACAAGGGCACAGATTCCGAGAGCGCTGGATGAAAATGAACTGGCAGAAATGGGTGCAGCAGCGGGGTTGAGGGGCAAAGCGTATCCGAATGTACAACAGGCATTTCAGGAAGCCAGGCAGCATGCGCATGCTGAAGATGTGATCCTCGTATGTGGTAGTTTCTTTATAGTTGGAGAAGCCATGTAATTAAAAAAAGACTGTATCAAAAGTAATTTTTATCCGGTTTTATTCGGGTACCTGACGGAGAAAATTTTCGCTTACGCAATTCTCAGTGCTTTCAGATTACTTTTGTTACAGCCTCTTTTACTTATGCTATAGTCAGTTCTTTCAGTTTTAATAATGCATAGAAGATGCAGGTCACGTGCAGACTTTGCAACAACTCATTCTTCTTCAGCATCGCTTCTAATTCCTCCATTTCCAACAGCACTATTTCGATCTCTTCATTCTCATCCAGGTCCTGTTCCTGCACTTTCTTTCCTCCGGTAGCGAGGAACATATGTGTAAAGTTATTGCTGCTCGCAGGATTGGGGGCGATCTTACCTAGGTTGATCAGCTGATCGAATTCGTATCCTGTTTCTTCCAGCAGTTCGCGACGCATGGCATATTCAGGTGAAGGATCATCGTTATCCATGGTGCCACCGGGAATTTCCAGTAGGGTCTGGCGGATGCCGTGACGATATTGTTTCACCATAATCACCCTACCCTTGTCATCCAGGGCGACGCAATTTACCCAGTCATTGTATTCCAGTACATAGTATGGCGTTACAATCTTTCCTTTAGGTGTCTCGCATTTATCTTCGCGGGCAGTTAACCAATTACTTTTAAAAAGATACTTTGACTCAAGCAGTTTCCAATCTAATGCCGACATATATTCAGTTTAAAGTTTATTGCCAGTTGTTCCGTTCTTTCAGCTTTTCGATGTGTGCCAGGTGATGTTTTCCATGCCAGGAATAGGTGCCTGCCACCTGCCTGAGGTAGAAGGTTTCACCATGTTCCGGATGGGTAAATACACGCTCCCATTGCACGGGAGTCATGTTATCCATCAGGGATACCCATCGGGTATGCAGGGCATGGAGCAGTGTGAGGGAAATATTGACCGGTGTTTTTGTTACGTCCGGAAGTTCGGCCCAGGCGGCTTCGTCGTAGGGCTTGATGACAGGATTATCTTCTGTCAGGGCAAGTTTGAAGCGGGTATAGGCATTCATATGGCTATCAGCCAGGTGATGCACGACCTGGGCGACCGTCCAGCCGCCGGGGCGGTAAGGAGTGGCCAGTTGGGGTGCATCGAGTGTCTGCACAGCTATTTCTACCAGTGAGGGCAGAAAGCGGATGTCGTTGATATAACTCTTCAGCTGTAAATCAGAAATTTTTGCAGGGGCCTGGAACCGGCCAATCGGGTATTTGAGATCTTCCATGATACTATTTCGCCGGTAAAGTGCTCCTTTTAATTATTGATATAAGATAATTACATCTCCCTCAGTGCCTCACCTGTAAGGTGAATGAACACATCTTCCAGGTTGGCTTTTTTCACTTCTTTTTTTCTTTCAAAACCACCTGACACTAATTTATCGATCAGTGCATCGGGCGATTCCAATGCAATAATCCGACCATGATCTACAATTGCGCAGCGATCGCACAGGATTTCGGCTTCGTCCATGTAGTGGGTAGTGATCACAACGGTGGTACCCTGTGCGCGGACCTGCAAGATCAGGTCCCAGAGATTGCGTCTTGCCTGCGGATCTAAACCGGTAGTGGGTTCATCCAGAAAGATGATCTTGGGTTTATTGATCAGCGTAGTGGCAATGGAGAAACGTTGTTTCTGTCCGCCGGAGAGTTCTTTGAACTTGTTTTTGGCTTTATCTTCGAGGTTGAAGAGTTTGAGTAGTTCTTTGGCGTCGGCACGCTGGTTGTAGAGGCCACAGAACAGGTCTATGAGTTCTACCAGGTTTAGACCCGGATAATAACCTGAGCTTTGCAGCTGTACACCGATCACTTTTTTAATCCCTTCCGGGTCTTTGTCGAGGTCGATTCCGTCAACGAATACCTTTCCGGATGTTTTTTCGCGGAGGGTTTCGATAATCTCTAAAGTGGTGGATTTTCCGGCACCGTTGGTACCCAGCAGCCCGAATATTTCATTTTCGTATACATCGAAACTAAGCCCATCCACTGCTGTAAAATCCCCATATTTCTTGACAAGGTCCTTGACTTCTATGATCTTCCTCTTTTCCATAGGACTAAATTACTGCTTGAATAGCAAAAAAAATCGCTTTTACTTTTGGTAAAAGCGATTTTTTTGGAAAAGAGGCGATTGGCTTGCTGCTGGCTTTTACATACGAAGCCATTATTTTTTAGCAGCCGGGGCCTCTTTGTGTTGTATAAATACCTGTGTGAAATAAATGATCCTGCCGTCTTTGCTGGAGTGAGCCGATCCGATGCCGATCCTGTCATAATTACCCAGCATATTTTTTCTATGCCCCGGGCTCTTGATCCAGCCATTTACTACCTGCTCAGCATCCAGGTTGCCATAAGCTACATTTTCTGCTGCATCCGGAATATTCCCGAATACGGTGGTCAGTCTTGCTATACGGCCCTCAAAACCATCGTGGCCAAAGGAAGTGGCACCTGTTGCCATTGCTTTACTGTGCTTATAAGCCTGTCCGCTACACGTTGCATCCAGGATTAATGGTGGTTTACCCTGTGAGGCTCTGAATTTGTTGGTATAATAAAGGATCTCCTTTGCCATGTCCATGTCGTTTCCTTCATCCCGGGTCGATGGTGCGGCGGTGGCGGTGGCTGTATCTGCAGGCGCGGTGCCACGGGAACAGGCCAACAGGTTCAGGCACAGGATACTGAATAGCATCAGTAATGTAAGTTTGCGTGTCATATGCTTTCGAATAAATAAAAGAAATTCGTAATTAGACTAAAATAACCAATGCTGGTTTAGCAATAGTTATACCAAAAACTTACATGTTAGTATTTTTTTAACTATTCACTATTCTCTGCCAAACCTCCATCATGTTTTTAGAGCCCAGGAATACTGGTACCCGCTGGTGCAGCTTAGATGGCTTCAGCTCCAGGAGACGTTGTCTGCCAGTAGCCATAGCTACCCCGCCGGCCTTTTCCATAATGAATGACATCGGGTTGCACTCATAGCATAAACGTAAACGACCGCCTGCATATTTTCCAAAGGCCGGATACATGAAGATACCGCCCTGTATCAGGGTACGATGAACTTCTGCCACCATACAACCTACGAAACGGTGACGGTAGATCTTGCCATGCTCATCTTTTGCCAGCCAGTAGTCAATCGCTTTACGAACGCCCGTCTCATAGAGGTGGTAATAGCCGATATTAACGGAGAAAATGTCACTTTCAGGCGGACATTTCAGGTTGGGGTGTGACAGGCAGAACTCGCCGATGCTTGGATCGAGGGTAAAGCCCTGTACGCTTCTGCGGGTCGCATACACCAGCATGGTGGAGGAACCATAAATAATATAACCTGCCGCAATCTGCTCGTAACCTGGCTGTAAGAAGTCTTCCAGCTCACATACAGTGCCAACAGGGGTCAGACGGCGATATACGGAAAAGATAGTACCGATAGACACATTTACGTCAATATTGCCGGAACCATCGAGGGGATCCATCAGCACTACGTACTTGGAGGCCCTGGAGAACTCATCTGTAAAGGGAATGAAATCTTCATTTTCTTCAGATGCCACACCAGCACAGTAAATACTGTGTTTCAAAGCATTGATAAACTGGTCATTGGCGAATTCGTCCAGCTTTTTCACATCTTCTCCCTGTACGTTGACCTTATTGGCCTCGCCCAGGATATCGGCTATACCAGCCTTATTCACTTCTACATTTACTCGCTTTGCAGCCAATCCGATATCCCGCAATAAACCTGATAATTGTCCAGTAGCGCCGGGGTAATTCCTCAATTCCTGGATCGTGAACTCGTCCAGAGTCATTACTTTTCTATTGATACTCATTCTATAATGGATTAGTGAATATTCATTGCACAAGGTTACACTAATGTAACAGATTTCATCCTATTTTAATGGAACTGTCATTTTCCAGCAAACAAATTTTAAAACATATTCAAAGTTGATTTACTTTGCTCCGAATTTTTTTAACGGAAGATAAACTCACATATGAAGGTTTTCAAATTTGGCGGTGCAAGTTTAGAAAGTATTGAACGAATCCAACAAGTAGCTGCGATTGTTCAATCATTTCCTGATCAACAGATCCTGATCGTTATTTCTGCCATGGGCAAGACGACGAACGAGCTGGAAAAGGTAGCCGAAAACTTTTATCTCCGTAAACGCGAAATTGCGGCACAGTTGCTTTTCAACATCGAAAAATCGCACACAGAAGTGGCAGAAAAGCTGCTGGGAAGCAGGAATCACCCTGTTTTTGATCAGCTACAAACATTCTTTACTGAAGCAGAATGGACCCTGGGCGAGAAACCCGGCCGTCCTTATGACTATTATTACGACCAACTGGTAAGCCTCGGAGAACTGCTCAGTACTTCCATCGTGAGCGCTTACTTCAACCTGGCCGGTGTTCCTAATATCTGGGTGGATGTGCGCGATGTGTTCAGAACAGACGATACCTTCCGCGAGGCAAATATCGACTGGGAAGTTACAGGTCGCCAGGTAGAACAGAAAGTACTCCCCCTATTCAAAAAGACTAATATTGTCGTGACACAGGGCTTCATTGGTAGCACCGATGAAAACGAAAGCGTGACCCTGGGTCGGGAAGGTTCAGACTATTCAGCAGCCGTGTTTGCAAATCTGCTGAATGCAGAAAGCGAAACCATCTGGAAGGATGTGGAAGGGCTGAAAAATGCAGATCCGAAATTGTTCCCGAATACGATCAATATCCCTGAAATCAGTTTCAGCGAGGTAATTGAAATGGCGTATTATGGTGCACAGGTGATTCACCCGAAGACCATCAAACCGTTGCATAACAAGCAGATCCCCCTGTACGTAAAGAGCTTCCTGAATAAGGACCTGCCTGGTACTGTAATCAGGGAAGATATAGATATAAAACAGCTGCCGCCGATTATTGTTGTGAAGAAGAACCAGGTGTTACTGACCATTACATCCAAAGACTTTGGGTTTGTAACGGAAGACAGGATCAGCGATATTTATGAACTGTTCCATAAACTGAAAATCAAGATTAACCTGATGCAGAATGCGGCCATTAGCTTCAGCTGCTGTATTGATAGTAATCCGGAAAAGATTGAAACGCTGATCAAAGCCCTGCATGAGAATTACAAGATCGAATATAACGAGGGACTGGAACTGCTGACAGTGAGATATAATAAAGATGGTGTAATGAATGAATTGATCAATAACAGGACCATCTTACTGGAACAAAGATCACCTGTTACTATTCAGGCATTACTGAAGTAAATAAAAAAGGCTTTTACTCACGTAAAAGCCTTTTTTATTTATACTTTTAAACTAATTCAGTCTTTTTAGATAATACCAGGTACCGCTATACCAGGAGCTGTACAATACCAGCAGTCCATTCTTTGTTTCCAGCGGACGAAGGTCAAAGTCATCAGTTGTACCTCCTGCCACGCCCTTCATGTTCATCCTGTAATAAATCTGTGTCTGCTTCTCTACGTCATAAATCCATTCCATTGCATAGTTGAAGGTAGAATCGTTCCTGGTCATGATCAGGGAATCTGCAGTAATACGCATGTAAAAGTTAGTGTAATATACCGTATCCTGCAGTGCTGGCATAGAACCAGGTCCGTAAATTGTCTGGGTCACTTGAAAGGAACCGGTTGAATACTTCTTAATCACATCAAGGCTCTCTTTCGCGAAAGAATGGTTTGCCTCAATAGTAAATGGAGCATCTTTTTTACAGGAAGCCATCACAAGCACTAACAGGCTAATAATCAGACATCTATTCATAAGGGTATAGGTTTTCAAGGATATATTGAACATTTTAGTAATACAAATTTATTAAAATTTTTAATAATTCCTTACAAAATGGGTATCTGCGATAAAATTGATGATTTGGTCATTTTACCCCTAAAATTATTTTAAAAAAAAGGACGAACTTCCTGCAACCTTTTTTCATTTTTATCGTCTTTTGTAAAACAACCCATATGAAAAAGGTATTCATATTCATAACTATAACCCTGGGTATGCTTACCATTATCGCGCTGGAAGGCCGTTCCTTACATGACCAACAATTAAGGGATCACTGTTATGATAGCAAGATCTTACCAGTATTCCTGCTCAACTTCGGATACCAATGGACTAAGCCGATAAGTCACGACCACAGCCATCAACTAGAGATCTGATTGTTTATGAAAAAACTCATCATGCTTATTTTGCTTACTTATGTAAGTTACCGGGAATGTCATGCTCAAAGTGTAAACGGAAAGATCACGGTCAAAGTGATGGATGACAAAGGGCTACCGCTCCCATATGCCAGTGTCGTATTGCGGCAAACGAAGGATTCCACCCTGGTGAAGGGAGAGTTGAGTGCAGCGGATGGCAGTGCCGGCTTTGACAAAATAAATAGCGGCCACTATTTTGTCCAGACTTCTTTAGTAGGGTTCCAGACAGCTTATACACCGGCCTTCTCCATTGACCCCCAACATACGGCTGTACAATTTCCGAAAATAACCATGAGCAGCTCTTCGAAAAATTTACAAGGGGTAACTGTCTCTGCACAGAAACCTTTTATTGAGCGAAAAGAAGGAACCACTGTATTAAATGTAGAAAGCAGCGTGGCAGCGGCAGGTAGTACAGTACTCGATGTACTGCGCCGTGCGCCGGGTGTGCAGATAGATAAAGACGATAATATTCTTTTAAAAGGAAATGGTGGAGTAACTGTCATGTTGGATGGAAAACTCACCTACCTGAGCGGCGAACAACTCGCCAACCTGTTGAAAAGTTTGCCGGCAGAAACGGTCTCGCAAATTGAGATCATGACTTCTCCTTCCGCCAAATATGATGCTGCCGGCAACTCTGGGATTATTAATATCAAAACAAAAAAAGGAGTCGCAACAGGTATCAATGGCTCCGTAAATGGTAGTGGAGGTTTTGGCCGGTATGGATTTTTTAATACCGGCTTAAACCTAAACTGGCGAACAGAAAAGTTCAATGTGTTTGGTAACTATAATCATGGGGACAGGCATTTTTTTAACCAGCGCCTGGCTACCCGGGTGGTGAATGGAGATAACAAAGATGAAGCACAATACTTTTCCGCACCACAGTTTGGCAAGCGGAACTTTATCAGCAATCAGTATAAACTGGGCTTCGATTATTTCCTGACCCCGAAACATACGGTAGGCGTATTGCTGAATGGATATAATAATTTTTTCCGCAGCACGATTAATAATACTACCAACATCTATAAACTGGGTAATCCAACGTTGGATTCTGCATTGTATTCTACAACACTGAATGATCACAACTTTAATTCGAATACCATCAATGTCAATTATAAGGGTCAGCTGGATTCACTGGGTACGGAGGTAAGTCTGGATGCGGATTATGCAAAATTCAGTTACCACAGAAGAGTACACCTGAATGATAGTATGTACTATCCGGAAGATCCCCGGTTTGCCAATCCCCATGGCATCAGGAACTTCACGACCACCAGTATAACCATCAAAAGTATTAAGGGGGATTTAGTACTGCCTTTCAACAAAACGACCAAACTGGAAACGGGTGTGAAGGGCAGTTTTGTAACGACAGACAACGTACTGCTGTACGACTCACTATATGAAGGAAAATATATCCCGGCGGTATCGCAGAGCAATCATTTTATCTATACGGAAAATGTGCTGGCGGCTTACGGCATCATTAAGAAATCATTCAAAGGCGGGACTGATGCACAACTGGGTCTGCGGGTGGAAGGCACCACCTCTACCGGTAATTCTGTAACTTACAAATCTGTGGTGAAAAGGCATTATGTCAGCTTCTTCCCGAACTTCACGGCAGATCATACTTTTAGTAAGGATCATAAACTGGGGGTCACGTTTGCCCGGCGTATCAACAGGCCGGAGTATGAAGATATGAATCCGTTTATCTTTTTCTCTGACAGGTATACGTATGGCAGGGGGAATCCTTATCTGAAGCCGGAGTTTACAAATATCGTGGAACTGACTTATACCTTTAAGGAGAAGTATATCCTGAATGTGAGTTACGACAGGACAGAGAATTTTATAGCAGAATACCTGGAACAGAATGATTCGACCAAGGTAACGACGAGTTATGACAAGAACTACGACTTCAGACAGGGATGGCATGCAAGCCTGACATTGCCGGTGAACCCTACAAAGTGGTGGAGTATCAACAATACCCTGAATATGAATTACAATTACTACGCGCTGAAGGACTCGGGGATGGATATTGTGAATTCGGCGGTACAGGCATTCTTTGAAACTACCCATACTTTTACCCTGCCGAACAACTGGAAGATAGAGCTGAATGCGTATGGGGGCACGCCATTTCAGTGGGGAGTATGGAAAGGTAAAGCCTATTATGCAATCGGTGGAGGGGTACAAAAGACGCTTTTCGACAAACGCCTGAACATGAAACTGAACTTTACGGACGTGACGAATGGGGACCAGTTCAGGGGGTCTGCGGTATATGGCAATGTAAATTTCCATATTCATAACCAGTGGCAGAACCGGACGGCGACGCTGAGTGCGACCTACAGTTTTGGAAATAGTAAGATCAAGGGGGCCAGGGAAAGGCAGACGGCAACAAGTGCGGAAGCGAAGAGATCTGGTGGATGATCATGAAATAAGCGGATACTCATTAAAAAAGGCGGTAACTTACGGTTGCCGCCTTTTTTAATGTATTTATCTGGTACCTTTGATATAACCTTCCAGGTTATTGATAATATATTTTTGTTCATTGATAATGTACTTGACCACGTCGCCTATGGAGATCATCCCTATCAGCCTGTTCTGATTGTCAATTACTGGCAGGTGGCGGATATGTTTTTCCGTCATTTTCACCATACAATCTTCGATCGAATCCTCTTCGGTGACCGAAATGGGGTTTTCTGTCATGATTTCCCGGATAAAGGTATCTTTGGAAGCACGACCTTTGATGATCACCCTACGGGCGTAGTCACGTTCTGAAAAGATTCCACAGACTTTTTCATTGTCCAGAACAATGAGTGCTCCGACGTTTTTGTCTACCAGAACGCTGAGCGCTTCGAAGACGGTGCTGTCCGGATGGATGGAGTAGACTGCATGACCTTTTACCTGCAGTATATCGCGTACTGTTCCCATAACGAGGAGATTTAGGTGGTGAAGAATGAAGTACTGCTTTATTTCTAAGTTAAGGTTTTTGAAGGAAAATAGCAAGTTTGGGGTCGGGGAGGTTAAATTACGTCTTTTCGGTAAAAATATCGATGACAAAATATTGCATTACAAAATTTTAAATATTACTTTAGGCAAATTTTACATCAAAAAATGTACTATTTGCTACCCTAATAACATTCATCATATATGAATTATCGAACACAATTCCGGGTTTTGATCGCTACTGCAGCGTTGTTCGTGAATCTGGGAGGGACATTTGGCCAGAAAATATTCAAGGAATGGCCCCTTGGGAATGAGCCGAACGTTATCGGTCCATATGTAGCTAATCACTATGTAGCATCTAACTTTGACAACTTTGGCTCTTCAGAGCCGCCAACTTCAATTACCTATCCTGAAGTACTGACCTGGTACGGCGCCCTGCAGCTGGCAAAAGTAACGGGAGACAAAGCACTGGCCGAAAAACTGGCCCTCAGGTTCGAACCACTTGTGGCTCAGGCACACCACATGATGCCTGCTCCTGACATGATGGAACATAGCGTATTTGGCGCTATTCCACTGGAACTTTACCTGCAGACCAACCAAAACCGTTACCTGGACGTAGGTAAACCTTTTGCTGACCAGCAATGGGATCTTCCTGAAGGCCCCAAGCCGGAGCAACAGGTATTGGCGGGAAGAGGCCTTTCCTGGCAATCGCGCATGCAGATTGAAGATATGTTCCTCTTCACACTGTTACAAACACAGGCTTTCCGTGCTACAGGGACCAAAGAATATATCAACCGGGCAGCCACCGAACTGACCGTGTACATAGACGCCCTGCAGCAGGCAGGAGGATTGTTCAACCAGGCAAACGATGTTCCTATTTACTGGGGCCGTGGCAATGGTTGGGCCGCAGCAAGTATGGCATTAATTCTCAACTACTTACCTGCTGAGAATCCAAACCGTGCGCACATCCTGGATAGTTACAAAAAGATGATGAGCGCCCTGAAACAATACCAGACCCCCGATTACAAATGGGGCCAGATCATTGACGATGAAAAATCCTGGACAGAGAATTCCGGTAGTGCCATGTTTACCTATGCACTGGTAATGGGTGTGAAAAGGAAATGGCTGGAGGATGAGGCATATGGCGTGATGGCCAAAAATGCGTGGATGGCCATTGTAAAAGGGTTGAATGAAGCAGGCGATCTGAAAGACGTGTGCGAAGAAACAAAGAGGAAAAACGATGCAAATTATTACCTCAACAGGGAGAAAGTAACAGGAAGCCTGGTGGGTCAGGCCCCGGTGTTATGGACAGCTGCCCTGCTGCTGGACAAGTAATAACAACTTAATACATAAAAGCCGCTGTTGCCATGGGGGAACAGCGGCTTTTTTTTTGAAATGGTTTTTATACCTTGTGAAAAACTCAGGTCTAATTATGAAATTCCACCCATGGCTTGCATGCGCCTTCCTGCTGGGAAGTGCCAACGCCATTCATGCACAGAAGAAATTTACAATCAGCTCTCCCGACAAGTCTGTTACATTGTCAGTAGCTGTAGGCTCCAACATTACCTACAGTGTATCGCAGGATAATAAGTCATTGATAGGTTCATCGGTTGTCTCCTTCAATAAGGGCAACTGGAAAGTGAGCAGTTCCAGGCAAAGTGCACATCAGGGCACACTAACGCCGGTGGTTAAACAAAAGACGGCGGTGATTGACGATCGTTACAATGAACTGCATATTGATTTTAGCAACGCATTATCGCTCGAATGGAGGGCATATGACAATGGTATTGCCTGGCATTGGATCAGCCGCGAAAAAGGGGCTTATAAGGTCACAGATGAACAGGCAGAGTTCAACATGGACAAGGCTGGTA
>Ga0182005_1000284_pt1 | contig 31898 bp, 25 predicted proteins | sample Sormic07211103_1_FD_123021 | JGI IMG/M metagenome (GOLD analysis project Ga0182005, IMG submission 123021) | Rhizosphere microbial communities from Sorghum bicolor, Mead, Nebraska, USA - 072115-103_1 MetaG | ecosystem: Host-associated > Plants > Roots > Rhizosphere | place: USA: Nebraska...
ACACCCCTGTCTGCCGGCAATCACACCCTCAGCATTGCCCAGGGCAGGGATTACGATTACCTCTTTAGTTTTCAGGGACTGATTCTGGATGCCGGTGCCACCACCAGCAAACCAGCTGCCGCTGACTACCTCATTGAATACATCGGCGACTCTATCACTGCCGGTTATCTCGACGATCAGGCAAATGTATCTGACTACGCCTGGATCTGCTCCGAAGCATTAGGTGCGGAGCATACCCAGATCGCATATCCCGGTATTGCCCTTGTGAGCAGTCCAAGGCATGGTGTGGCCATGGACAGCCAGTATTTCAAATTGCAGCCGCCGAACTATACGCCCCGTGTTGCATGGGATTTTGCAAAGTATACACCGAAGGCGATTGTGCTCAATCTAGGTACGAATGATGGTGATTATGAAGATTCAGATGATACCTTTCAGGCAACTTATGAATATTTGTTAAGTGGGATCAGAACGAAGTTTCCACAGGCAGAAATCTTCGTATTGCGTACCTTCCTCGGTATCCGTGCACAACCTACCGCAGCAGCAGTAGCGGCTCGTATTGCGGCAGGTGATAAAAAAGTACACTACATCAATACTGAGGGGTGGATCTCTCAAAATACGTCAGACTACCTCGCTGATAACCTGCATCCAAGTGAGTCCGGGCATATTAAGATTGCGGGATTATTACAGGCAGTATTAGCGCCGTATGTAAAAGGTACTACTGTCATCTCCGATGGTATCTACACAATCGTTAACAGGAACAGTGGTCTGGTTTTAGATGCAGCAGGACAGGGTACGGCCAGCGGCACTGCTATACAACAGTATACAGATAACGGAGGTACCAATCAACGCTGGCAGGTGACGAGCTTAGGAGATAACCGGTATAAAATAACCGGTGTACAGAGTGGCAAGTCCTTCGATATAAAAGGCCAATCCCTTGCGAACGGTGCTGCATTACAATTGTATGATTACAATGGTGGTGAAAATCAACAATGGATCATTACTAAAAATGTAGATGGGTATTATACCATTACTGGTGTACAAAGCGGGAAGGTGTTAGAAATACCGGCACTCTCTGTGACCCCAGGTACCGCGGTGGAGCAGTATGAAAATAATGGAGGCAATAATCAGTTATGGTTGTTTAAATAAAATATGGAGGTTGTATCAACAGTAATTTGAAGGCATTGAGCATTACATCACCATTTTTTTTCCATCAGGTACCCGAAAAAAAACGGCTAATTTTTACTTTTGATACAACCTCCTCTATTACATCCAATTATTTAAACATGGTATGCCGCCTGACAAATTCTAAATTATCACCATCTGTATCGACATACACATCTGAAACTGTTATAGAATTGTGATCGTCATAAATATTTATTATCCTTTTATCAGAATCCAATACTACGACATCTCCTACTTTAATAGAAAAAGATTCAAGAATAGTTCCATAAAATTCTGCATACGCTCCTTTTATCTTATATGGAAATAATCGCAGGGATGAGGTATCAGCAAATTCTTTGGTATTTGTATCCTTTATTCTAACTCCAATGATACCAAAAGCGTGGTTATGTGAACGCTTGATTGAAACTATCCTTCCGGAAAATCGTACATGATTTGTTAACAATAGGTCTAAGGTATGATACTCTTTTGATGATGTCCTAAACCAGATAATACCAACTATAACAATAATGGAAAAAAATATGATTCTAAACTTTGTCACCATAATCCATTGTATAATATGCCTCCTGTACATAGTCTTTTTCTCTGATTGTACAGGAATATCGTCCCTTCTTTCGAAGATCTCCGGGTGAAAAATACCTATTTAATATTGCGAATTGAGGAGCTACTATAAAAGGGAATTATACTTTCATCACTACGGGTCAATTTTCAATATTTATAATTAACCGGCAAACTACAACTTTTAGCATACACTAACGCTGATCCTGGTCATACTGACTCTTCTCCAAAAACTTCACCGCATCCCGCATCTCTATTATATCACTCACTGCCTGCCCTTTATCACCCGCATGATTATAATAAGCACGCGCTATCCGATACCCTATATAATACCCCAGGTCAGCCGGCACCTCTCCCTTCACGCTATCATAATTATACAACCAGTTCCCATGACTCTCATTACACAACTCATTTTTAAACTTCACCCACAACTCCTTCTCATGCGCATCGCCATACGCATGTATCCCCGCATTGATCTGCCCCCCAGCAGTCAGCTGACCAATAAAATCAGCCCCACCCTCCTTGATACAGTCATATAACAACGGGCATATAATCCCCGTACTATCCACCGGCACAAAATCCTGCTGGGTATGCACCGCTTCATGCGCCACTATATTCTTCACCTTCTGCACAAAGTTATCCTCTCCTGCCAGCACCCTGGCATACGCAGAATTTTTAAACTCCGACAGATCCTGGTTTTTGGTAGACGTCATCACCTCTGTACCTATCAATACAAACTTGTCGGACACTGTGCCTCCCGTGCCCACAACACCTATCGCAAAACAAACTTTGAACGGCTGAAAATTCGGATAGATCTTTTTAAAGTTCATAAATACAGAATCGATCGCAGGCGCCGCTTCCTTCACCTTAAAAGTATTCGGTCTCACAGAAGCATAAAACTTAGGCCGCCTGGCAATCTGGTGCACAAACTTCTCCGCCGTAAAATCACGGACCTTTATAAAATCCACCAGGCCATCCGTCGCCCTGTCAAGATAAAGTTGCTGGATCGCTTTTACACTATCGGCATGAGTCTTACATTTCTTCAATGCATCAAAAGCCTCCCAAAAATGATCGATATCCTGGGTTAATACACGCTGCTGGGCAGCAGCTAAAAAAGGTAAAAAGGACAGGATAACAATAATGGTATATTTCATATCTACCAAGATAAATAACATTTTAAACAAAGCAAAACTGACACGCTCAACAAAGTCCCCATTCCTAAACCGCCCTAATTTTGTCAAAAAAAAAGATGAATCTTCAACACCCACTTCACACCGGCTACAATGCCCACACTACTACCAATGACATCATCAAAGGCATCCGCCTGACTGGCAAAACTGCCGTCGTAACCGGTGGCTATGCCGGCATCGGCCTTGAAACCGTTAAAACCCTGGTAAATGCCGGCGCAAAAGTATACGTGCCTGCCAGAGACATTGAAAAAGCGACCCGCAATTTAAAGGGCATTCCAGGGGTAATAATCGAAAAAATGGATCTGATGGACATAGACTCCATCGATGCCTTTGCAACCCGGTTTATGGCCACAGAAAGCGCCCTACACCTCCTTATCAATAACGCTGGTATCATGTGGGTGCCCCTGCGCCGGGATAACCGGGGCAATGAATCACAATTATCTACTAACCATCTCGGTCATTTCCGCCTCACGGCACGCCTGTGGCCTGCCCTTAAAAATGCCGGCACGGCCCGGGTCATCAGTGTATCGTCCTTTGGCCACCAGATGGCGCCATTCAATTTTGAAGACCCCAATTTCTTACACAGAGCGTACGAAACCCTGCAAGGCTACGGCCAGGCAAAAACCGCCAACAACCTCTTTGCCGTTGCCCTCGATGCCCGGGCAAAAGCCTTCGGGGTACGTGCCTACGCCCTGCACCCCGGCTCGGTCAGCGAAACCGACCTTGGCCGGGAAGCCCCTATCTCCATGTTCCAGCAACTGGGTACCTTTGGCGAAGATGGAACAATAAAACCGGAAGTCGCCGCCAGTCTGAAGACCATCCCCCAGGGTGCCGCTACCACCATCTGGTGTGCTACCAGCCCTTTATTAAATAATATAGGTGGTGTATATTGCGAAGACTGCGACATTTCAGAAACAGACAATGGCCAGATTGCCCATGATTATGCTACACCTGCCACCCTGCGCGGTGTACGGCCATATGCTATCGACCCTGCCAATGCCGAACAGTTATGGATACTCACAGAAACCCTGGCAGACATCCGTTTTAATGTGCAATAAATAATCCGATATGAAATATATCACCCCCGACATCAAGCTAAACATCCAGACTGAAAAGCAATTTTCTACCGAAGTATCTTTCGATCACCACATGTTGATCTGGTTTATCTCCGGCGACACAACAGTGACACAGGCGGATGCCACTTACACGTTGAAAGCGGGTGATATATTTCTAGTCCCCAGAAATTTATTGATCACTGTATCTAATTACTCCTATCAGTCCGTCGTCATGCACCTCACAGTAGACCGACTCAAAGCCTTCTATGAAAAACTCCCCCCGATAAATATCAAACCCACCTACCCACACATCCGCCATTTCAACCCTCACCCCCTGTTGCAAAGTTGTCTTGCTTCCCTGCTCCCCTATTTTGATATGCCAGCTACACTCCCCGAAAATATTGCTGACCTGAAACTCACTGAAGCCATCACCATACTCAGAACTGTAGATCCATCTATCGATCACCTCCTCGGCAATTTTGAAGACCCGCATAAGTTAGACCTGATGGATTTTATGGAGAAACACTATATGTTTAATATGACTTTAGAAAAATTCGGCTATCTTACAGGAAGAAGTTTATCCACGTTTCACAGAGATTTTAAAAAGAAATTTAATACATCTCCACAAAAATGGCTTACCCGAAAAAGACTGGAACTAGCACACTACCAAATCAGTAAGAAAAAACAAAGGCCGGCTGAAGTCTACCTGAATGCGGGATTTGAAGACCTGTCCCACTTCTCTTTTGCCTTTAAAAAACACTTTGGGTACTCACCAAATAAGATTGCCCACTACTCATAAAAAACTAAATTAAAGTAAACATAACCTTGAATTAACAACAAATTCCCGAAAGCGCACTATCATTACACCCTGTTTTACAGAGGTAGTGCCAATGATTAATTGAGTATTCGAAAAAATCACCTTTGCGTTCTGATTGTGGTATTTTAAATTGGGGATTCATCAGCTGTGTATCGTATTGTAGTATACCCACTTTGCGCATTTTTTACAAGCCTGATAAAAACTAATCACTGCCCTCCGGGCCAGGACTTACTATGTCTTTTAACATCAAGCATAATAGCAGATTGCAATGAACAATCAATTACTTTTAATGCTAGCCGTATGGCTTTCGGCCGCAAGCCCTGCCATGGCAGCTACGGGCTCCCACAGTATCTATGAACAGGCGATTCGCCAGACACCTGTAAAAGGGATCGTAGTTGGACCAGACGGCACACCACTTCCAGGTGTATCTATCAAATCAGTCGCATCCAACAAAGGGACAACAACCAACGATCGCGGAGAATTTACTATTGACGCCAATCCCGGTGACCAGCTCGTGTTCACCTTTATTGGTTACACACAACAAACTATTCCTGCTACCAGCGGATCTATGAAAGTAACCTTAACCACTAGCAACAGCCAGCTGGGTGAGGTAGTTGTTGTAGGTTATGGTAGTCAGACCAAAGCTGATGTAACTGGTGCTGTGACCCAGTTGAAAGCTGATAATATCAGACAGGGTGCTCCTATCTCTGTAGACAACATGCTGCAGGGTAAAGTATCCGGTGTCCGTATTGCACAATCCAGCGGTGAACCCGGTGCCGGTGTGGATGTATTCATCCGCGGTGTGGGTTCCATCCGTAGCGGTAGTACCCCTCTCTTCGTTGTTGATGGAGTACCATTAAGTAACGATAACGTGAGTGCAGGTGGGCCTGACTTCGGCCTGGGTTCCTCTGAACCTAAGAACCCGCTGAACTTCCTGAACACCAGCGATATCGAAACCATGACCATTCTGAAAGATGCTTCCGCTGCCGCTATCTACGGTGCAAGAGGTTCCAACGGGGTCGTGCTGATCACTACCAAACACGGTAGCAAAGGCGCTCCTACCCTCACTTACGACATGTATGTAGGTAACTCCAGACTGATTAAAAAACTGGACGTACTCAATGCTGCGGAATACCGTAAAGCCCTGGTAGACCCTGCTTACGATCACAAAGGAAATACTGACTGGCAGGATGTTATTTTCCGTAACGGCTTCCTCCAGAACCACAACGTATCTTTCGGTAAAACATCTAACAGCGGTAGCTACCTCGCTTCCCTGTCCCGTATGTCACAGGATGGTATCGTTGAAAAAAGCAGCTTCAAAAGAACCACTGCAAGACTGAATGCAGAAGAGTCTTTCCTCGACGACAAACGGCTGACGGTAAAGATGAACCTGACAGCGAGCGATATCAGCGAAACCGGTATTCCGAACGGTAACACCGCAGGCTCCGATGGTCAGCTCATCATTCACGCACTGATGGCGAACCCTACCCGTTCCCTGCGCGACTCCACAGGAGCTTACACCAACTTTAACATGAACGCACATTACAACCCTGCGTACCTGCTGAGCATCTGGGATGATCATACCAATACCTTCCGTGTACTGGGCAACATCGAAGCTGCTTTCAGAATCCTGCCAGGTTTGAACTACCGCTTTAACTATGGTGTAGATAAATCTACTTCTGAACGTAATACCACTATTTATCCTAACTATACCGACAGGCAACCAAGCGGCGCTTATCAGCAGAACAACCTGCAATCGCTGACTACACTGGTGGAGCATTACCTGACTTACAACAAGTCTTTTAACAAACACAACCTGGAATTACTGGGTGGTTTCTCTTACCAGAAATTCACATTCTCCGGTACTACTTATGGTCTGCAGGGTATCGCAGCACAGGGTGTAGGCGTTGCGCCTGAATACAACCCTGGCTATTCCGGTACTTCTACCACGCCAAGCGGTTATGCACAGGAGAATGAACTGCAGTCCGGCTTCGGTCGTATCAACTATAACTACGACAGCCGTTATATGTTCACTGCCTCTTTACGTGCGGATGGTTCTACCCGTTTTGGTAACAACAACAAATACGGTTACTTCCCTTCATTCGCTATGGGCTGGACGATCTCCCAGGAAAACTTCATGAAAGACATCAGCCAGGTACAGGACCTGAAACTCCGTGCCAGCTGGGGTCAGACAGGTAACCAGGAAGTAACAAATAAGATCACACAGGCGAGCTATTCACTGTCTTCTGCATCGGGTTACTACCTGTACAATGACCTGAACCTGGTAAATGGTGTAACGGTAAACCGTACTGCAAACCCTGATCTGAAATGGGAAATGGTTGAACAGCTGAACATTGGTCTGGACTTCACCCTCTTCAAAGGAAAACTGTACGGTTCATTAGAATATTACAACAAGACTACGAAAGATCCGATCCTGAACATTCCTTCAGGCCCGCTGAGTCCTACTACTACAGTATGGAAAAACGTAGATGCAAGTATCGTGAACAAAGGTTTCGAATTCACACTGGGTACACAGCTGGTGCGTACCAAAGATTTCAGCTGGACAGTGGATGTAAATGGTTCGACCCTGAGCAACACCATCAAAGACCTGCCTGTATCTGAGCTCTACTCCGGTAGCGTTTCCGGTCCTGGTCTGTCTGGTGTAAATGCAAACATTTATAAGAACGGTTATGAAGCAGGTTCATTCTATATGCTGAAACACCTGGGTTATGACAAAGATGGTAAAGACATTTTCGAAGACAAAACCAAGGATGGTGTAATCAACTCCGACGACAGAGAGATCTTCCAGGGTGCACTGCCTAACTTCAACTTTGGTCTGAACAGTAACCTGCGCTACAAAGCATTCGACCTGGGCTTCAACTTCATTGGCCAGACTGGTGGTTTATTGGTAAACAATACTGCACTGGATCTTAACATCAACAGCCTTGCATCTGACCGTAACGTACTGAGAAAATTCTATAATGCAGGAGCCAGCACCACCAACGCGGTAGTCCTGTCCAGCCTCTACCTGGAAAAATCAGACTTCGTTCGTCTCGCAAACCTGCGTCTGGGTTATACCCTGACTATCCCTCACCAGGATTGGTTGAAATCTGTCAACCTCTATGTAAGTGCACAGAACCTGTGGACCATCAGTGGTTATTCCGGTTACGATCCGTTAGTGAATACTACCAAAACTGTAGGTGGTAACCAGTCTCTCGGTATCGACTACACTACTTATCCTGCTGCTAAGACATTCCTGTTAGGTGCAACCGTTAAATTCTAAGAAAAATGAGAAAGAAATCGTTATATACATTGATGGGTATTGCGCTTACCGTAGCGATGGTAAGCTGTACTGACCTGAAAGAAAAAGTGATTGATGAGGTGCTGGGTTCTAACAACTCAAATCCTGAGAATGCCATAGCGGCGGCTTATGGCCAGCTGGGTAGCGCTACCTTTGTAGACCATAATAACGTATGGGGCTTACAGGAATATCCTACTGACGAAGCTCTGCTGCCTACCCGTGGTAGTGACTGGGGTGATGGTGGTATCTACCGTGCTATTCACGAGTTCACGTGGGGGCCTGATAACTCCCTCGTTGCAAATGGCTGGAATAACCTGAACAGTGGTATTACCAAATCACTGACAGCGATAACCAGCGCTTACCAGGCAAATGGTTATGCGAACCAGAAACTGTTCCTGGCCGAAGCAAGAGGTTTGCTCGCTTTCTATACTTTCCATACCCTGGACTTATATGGCCAGGCACCTTATAGAAATCCATATGTAACCAATGCACCGCTGGAAGTAAAGAGTGCGGATACCGCGATCGATGGCCTGATCAGGGAAGTGGAAGCGATCATTCCTGACCTCGCTAACCTGAAAGAGCAGAATACACACAATGGCCGTTTCACCAAACAGGCTGCTTATGCCCTGTTGGCTGACATGTACATGAACCGCGCAGTATTCAAGAACCGTTACGGTGCCAGCTTCACCTTCACCGAAGCTGCTGTAGATGGTAATGGTACAGATATGGACAAAGTGATCTATTATACTACACAGTTGATCGATAACACCCAGTTCTCCCTGGAAACAAATTATTTCAGAAACTTTGATATCGACAACAACGGTCGTCCGGAACTGATCTTCGTAGTTTCGCAGGATATCAACACCCAGCGTAGCAGCAGTAACAGCATCGCCTATATGCCGATGGAAAGGAACCAGAAGCCTTCTGCCAATAACAGGGGTACGAATGCAACCTGTACAACTCCTTCCTTCTATGCAACCTGGGATAACAACCACGATGACCCTCGTTTCTCCCGCAAGTACCAATATACAGATGGTACCTGGTTCAAGAACGACGGCACTGATGTGAGCGTACCTGCGACCAGCCTGGTAGCGAACAGCTCATATCCATGGTTCCACTTCAACCGTGGTTTCCTGGCCGGTCAGCAGTATGGTCCAATCCTGCTGTCCAGCGGTTCTCTGAAAATGACCAGCGATAACAGAATAGCAGTAGAGAAACTATATTGTGAAAAGAACACCGCACTGGCGATGGACTTTACACCAGCACTGAATTTCGATAACGCTGCTCAGTCAGTATTCACACAGGCACAGATCAACCGTGGTGTACGTATCTTCAAGTTTGAGTTCGATCCTGAGAAGGATAACGGCTCCAGCAACGTAGATATGCCACTGTACCGTTTAGGGGGTATGTATTGTATGCGTGCTGAGGCATATTTCCGTAGCGGCCAGAATAGCCTTGCTATGGCAGATATCAATAAACTGCGCACCACCAGAACCCGTGAAGAATATTACAACAGTACGCCAGGAACAGCCATTACTTCCCTGGATGAAACTACATTATACAACGAGATTGCATTTGAGATGTATTGGGAACAGTGGAGAAGGAAAGAAGCGATCCGCTTCGGTAAGTTTGAAACCGCAGATCCAGGTAGTGCGAAACCTGCTTCTGAGCCTTACAGAAGGGTCTATCCGATACCACAGTCTGCCATGGATGCAAGTAAGGCATTTACGCAGAACCAGGGTTATTAATTTTCTGGTTTAGTCGTTTTATAAGACTGGCCCGCCAATAATGGCGGGCTTTTTTTTTTTGATGCCCCCACTATAATGAAATTTTTTTCTTCCGAAAACCGCCATTGGCCCGCATTGTTAAAAACCGAAAGACCCTGTTTTGAAAAATATATTTTGCGAAACCGATTGGTTTCATATATATTTGCAACCATATGGTTTCACAAAAAGCCTAACCCATGAGAAGAGACATATTCCAGGCCATTGCGGACCCGACCAGAAGAGCGATTATAGGATTACTGGCATTGCAGGCCATGACGCCGAACGGCATTGCTGAGCACTTTCAGACTTCCCGTCAGGCAGTGTCGAAACACCTGCGGGTATTAACGGAATGCGAGGTAGTAAAACAGGAGTATCAGGGCCGGGAGATTTATTATCACCTTGAAATCGAACGAATGAAAGAAATTGACAAATGGCTCGAACAGTTCCGCCAGCTGTGGGAGACGCGTTTTGAGCAATTAGATAACCTATTAGCAAACCTCAAAAAGAAAAAGAAATGAACAAGGCAATCCTCTTTAACTTTGATGTAGACAAGGCAAACAAAAAGATCAGGGTAGAGCGGTCTTTTAACGCTCCAATAGACCTTGTATGGGCAGCATGGACCGAAGCGGACATCCTGGACCAGTGGTGGGCACCCAAGCCTTACAGGGTAGAGACCAAATCCATGGATTTCAGGGAAGGTGGCAGATGGCATTATGCTATGGTGAGCCCTGAAAATGAAAAGCATTGGTGTACCTTTGACTATGAGACCATTCAGCCGGAAAAACAGTATGCCGGCACGGATGCATTCTGTGATGAAAATGGGGTCTTGAACACATCCTTTCCACGTACCCACTGGACCAACAATTTCAATGCGCAGCAGGACGATTCCACGGTAGTCACCTGCGAACTGCAATTCAAGGCATTGGAAGACCTGGAGACCCTGGTGAAGATGGGCTTCAAAGAAGGCTTCACAATGGGCTTACAGAACCTGGATCAGTACATCAGCGCACAGTTTTACCTGCGTAAGCAAAAGAAGCCAGACAACCGTACCAGGGTATGTTCTTATGTAAATTTCCCGGGGACTACGGAAGAAGCTTTTAACTTTTATAAATCTGTTTTCAGGACTGAATTCGTAAATGGTATACAGCGTTTTGGTGAGGTAGCCGGTCAGGAAGGGGCCAGTGAAACACTGAAGAAAATGGTCCTTCATGTGGAACTACCATTGGTAGGCGGGCATATCCTGATGGGTACGGACGCACCAAAGGAAATGGGGTTCACATTGACACAGGGCAATAATATGCATATCAGTGTAGAGCCTTCTACAAGAGACGAAGCCACCCGGTTATTCAACGAATTGTCTGAAGGCGGAAATGTAACCATGCCATTGCAGGATATGTTCTTTGGGGCTTACTACGGTAGCTTTACGGATAAATTTGGCATCAACTGGATGATAAACCACCAAAATATATGAAGAAAATAATCTATAACATTCTGTCTGTGTTGTTCGGGCTTTTACTCCTGAATGGCGGTTTCGCCAAATTCTTTCACTATATGCCTGAACCAAAAGATCTTCCTCCGGCTTTAGTAGCTGACAATGCCGCTTTTATGGAAATATCCTGGCTGATGCCACTCGTTGGGTTGGCGGAAATCCTGGGCGGTATTCTGATCATTATTCCCAGGACTAGGGCACTGGGGGCCATAGTCGTTTTCCCGGTCATGGTAGGGGTAGCGCTCACAAATGCAACGGTGGCACCGAGTGGGTTGCCGATTGTATTTGTGATCTGGGCTATCCTGCTGTGGATCATCATCGAGAATTGGAAGAAGTACCTGCCAATGATCAGATAAAATATAATTGAATTATGAAACGGGTATCTCATACAAAAGGTATGAGGTACCCGTTTTTTTTGCTGGTTTACGATCTCCTGACCATAGTAAGGCATTAATGCCAACCCAACATTAAATGAGTACTAATACGCCACCAAAAGGGCACTTGTATATCGATTGGATATTGAGGTGCCCTTTTGGTGACCTTATGGTGCCCCTTTGATGTACTATTGGAGGTATAGCTCCACTATAGCCAGACTATAGCTATCCTGGCAGTATGTTAGTGGATTACGGGGGGCGCCCCCGTTCCTCTCCCGAATAAGTAATTGGAAATAAGTGCATTACAAACCTACACCTGGAGGATAATGAAGTTAGCGACCTCACGGTCTGGATCAGGTTGTTAAGGTCATTCTAATATGATATTACATTCTTCGCTGATTGCTTCGTATTTCTCACACCAGGTCAACCAGTAGTCCAGCTCTGGCTCCATTGCCGGTGCATCTTCTTCCCCCCTAAACAATGCCGCTGATCCGGCTTTTCCTTCTATCTTGTATTTCAGTTCTTCGATCCACTCCTGCCAGTACTTTACATCCCCCCTTTCATTGTATACATAATCCCACAACTTTGGCATATGTACACGGGCTGCGTTCATCTGTGCAAGATCTACCTGCTGTAATTCCTCCGCGATTTCTTTCAATGCAGCTTCCTCCTCCTCTTCTGCATCTGTAAAATATTTAGGGAATACGCCAAACGGCTGCATCAGTTCATTCAGGATGTCCAGATCTTTGATATGCATACCCGCAATGATAAATGAACCTATCCCGGCATCCAGTCTTAACAATGCCCCTTGTAGCTCCAATAGCATCCCATTCAATCCGCACATAAAGGACTTGTCTATTGGATCTTTTATAAACCGCTCATGCAACTGGATATTCACACCCCAGTAATAATCCAGGATCCCATTTAGCTCTTCCACCCGTTCAGACAATGGTACCGACCTTGTAATCTCCTGGGCCAGTCCTACCAGTATCAATCCATCCAGCAATGCTGCTCCTGTTAACCAATACGGACTCCCGGCCAGGCCACGATGTTCACTTTCTTCCCTGTACTTCGTAAAGATATATGCATACGGATATTCCGCAGCATACAATACCCTGTTGAATACAGTGATCGCCAGCCCCTGGAAGATAGTTTCGTCCGGTGTATTGCGGAACATCCAGATCAGTTGCCAGAGCTTCTCTTTATCGATCGTTTTGATCAGTTTATTATTCCAGGTGATCTTCCTGTTTACATACGTTTCCATGATCGAGAAGGTCTTCAGTACCTCTTCCTGCATGTTAGCAGGTGCACTTACCCAACGCTCATCTTCATTCTCTATCAGGGTACCAATGGTATCATCTTCCGTGATATACCAAAAGAAGTTTTTCCCATTTTCTGTATGAATAGCGGTGATAGAACCAGGCACTTTTTCTCCGTCCTCATCCAGCTCACCTCCCCTGTTCAAAGCAAAATGCCAGCCATCTTCATTGATGGTGACACGTGTATGATCAGGCCCGAACAAAGGAACGCCCAGCAGGTTGACGAAGTCTTCTTTGGTTATAACACTTCGTTGCATCACTGGTTTCAGCAAAGGTTTACCCTCTTTCACCACACTGTAATACAGGAACCATTCTTCCTGATCAAACAGTTCATCAATTACTTTTTCTTTAATGATCTCCTTGTCATCGTCATCATTAAAATCCAGCACCTTTACTCCCGCAAAATCTGTAAACTGGAAACGGTAATCATCTGCAATAACGATGGGCGCCCAAACGTATGATTGGCTGGTAAACTCTCCGTGGTTATAGATGCCCATCAGCAATTCTTCAACGGCCACATACCCCGTTACATATACAAGTTGACCGCCTACGACAATGTTCTTTGCTTTCAGGTTACCTAACACAACGAGTGAACAGGCACCATCTGTATTTTCGTTCAGGATGTTCCCTTTCACGATCAGGTCTCCAGCCACGACCACGCCAAAGTAATCCGGATCATCCAGATCCAGCTCTTCAAGCACGGTAGTTCCATTATAAAAAAGGAACTTCAGCTCATCGCGCTCCGGCATCTTTTCTGCCATTGCAAGGGGATATGCTTCATACCTGCCCGGCAAATGCTGTATCAATGGTTTGATAGCATCAAAGCCAACGATCTGTTTGGCTGGATTATTTTCCGCAGAGATCTGTTTTAATGAGGGTTTAAAAACAGGTTCATCACCCTGTAATAGTTGCAGGAAACGCACATCACCGGCAAAGAGGTAGTGATCTTCATCCAGCAACCGGGTCGCAATTTCCGGCAAGAGGATCTTTTTCCAATCTGTATAATCAGCTGCCGGAATTTGCCATCCACGGCAATACGTAGCGGCATTGATCTTTCCTTTGATGTCAGCACCATGGTCGTCGACGATCAGCAGCTCCCCATTCAGGTCTCCCGCTATGTCTACATGACCATGGTTATAGTAAGCGACCATCACATCGGCCACTGTTACATCTCCGTTTACAATGATTTCCGCACAGCCTGCAGCCAGGCGTTTACAGTTCAGGGATCCGTTTACGAGCAAAAAGCAACTGTAAGTATCCAGTTCAAAATCAATAATGGGGGCATTGACCGTAAGGTGACCGTTTACGACGATTCCGGCAATGTGCTGTTCATGATACAGTTCATGGAGGTCTAAAAATTCGTTCAGTACAGTATCCCCATCGTAAATTCTGACCTGCAAAGTGTCCAGGTATTCTTTGAACAGGTCGTAATCGGTCGAAAGGGCGTCTAACAAATCGGTTTGAAGGGCACGCCTGAGTGGCAAGGTTCTGAAGCTCACAATAATGGTTTTTATAGCCCGTGAAGATAATATGTTTTAAATTTATGCCATGAGATGTTTATTGCTTCTTTTATTGTTGCAGGCTGGTGCCTGTAGTAGTCATGAATCTTTCCCCACCGGGAAAATCGTTGATACCGTAGCCTGTAAGGCTGATCCGTCACAAACATATGCTGTGTATGTACCCTCCAATACCAAAGGGGCTGTCATCTATTGCTTTGATGCACATGGAGCAGGGGCATTACCCCTTAAAAATTATAAGGCCCTGGCAGACAAGTACGGATACATCCTGGTGGGTAGCAACAACTCAAAGAACGGTAACGACTGGAACACTACTGAAAACATCTGGCAGGCACTGGAAAAAGACACCAGGGAGCGATTGCCGATCGATACCACGCATGTGTATGCCCTTGGATTTTCAGGTGGAGCGAAGGTGGCGGGGTATGTAGCACTGCACCATCCGGGTATTAAATCGGTGATTGTCAATGGTGCGGGCTTACCAGATGGTACACCTCCGGACAATTTTCCGTTCACCTATACCACCCTGGCGGGTCTGGGAGACCTGAATCTCACCGACCTGCTGGCCTATCATATGGCATTGGATAAAACAACGACCCGACATCACCTCATTTCGTATAGTGGAAAGCATGAGTGGGCACCTGCCACCACGATGGATGTGGCATTTGCAGGTATAAAAGCAGATGAAGGAGCTGCACCGCCGGATTTTATGCCAAAGACCCGGACGAGGATGGAAATGGCCGTACAGGCGAACCAGTTCCTGAAGGCAGAGATGGAGTGCAGATTATTGCTCAGTTATATGCCAAACAATGCTTTCTTTAAAAACCAGCTGGATGTCATTACCAGCAATCCCGCTTATAAAACGCAGTCGCAGGAGCAGATGGCGGTGTTAGTAAAAGAGCAACAGACCAAGGAGGCATATAGTGCGCATCTTGGTACGAAAGATACCGCTTATTGGCCGGGAGTTATAAAGGGCCTGAATGCAGGTGCCAAACTGACCACCGCGGAAGGGCCCATGAATCAGCGCTTATTAGCTTATCTTTCTTTGATGTTTTATTCTGTGAGCAATCATTACCTGGCCAGTAATGCAGATGCGGTGGCAAGACATTTTGTAGATCTCTATGAACTGGCAGATCCTACAAATAGTGAGGCATATTATTTTTCTGCCATCCTGTATGCGCGTGCAGGCAATACGGCTGAAGCGCAGCAGGAATTGAAAAAGGCAGTTAAAAACGGGTTTAAGGATAAACAACGTTTTGAACAACAGCCTGAGTTTCGGAATATGAACGCGGATATTTTAAACTAGTCCTTCATTCGTTTAAGTGTTTTTTTTGATAAAAACATAAACGCTCCACTACGATATGTAAAATAGTTTGGCTGATATTAAAAAAAACGTATAGCTTTGCCTCCGCAAAACTTATTTACAAGCAAATAAATGAAACAAGTACAAAACATAGCACAAATGATCATTGCAGGCGAATACCGCCCGTATTGGCTATTCGGGGCTTATTGTACTGATAAATAAAGGATGACCTTATTCTGTATAATACAAGCCCCGCAAGCAATTGCGGGGCTTTTCTTTTTAATCCCAACCCTACACAAACCAATGAGAAAACTAGCAAGTATCCAAAGGATCAAAAAACTGGAACCTATCGAAGGGGCTGATGCCATAGAGAAAGCCTATGTGCTTGGCTGGCAGTTAGTCGTAAAGAAAAATGAATTTCAACCCGGAGATCTCTGCATCTATTGTGAGATTGATTGCTTAATGCCCGCAAAACCTGAATTTGAATTTTTACGTCCCAGAGGCATGCGCATCAAGACCGCAAGACTGAGAGGCCAGATCTCCCAGGGGATTGCATTCCCCCTCTCCTTCCTGCCTGCAGGATTTGAGGTGGAAGAAGGCGCTGATTGCACCGATGCACTGGGCATTACTAAATATGACCCTCCTATGCCTGCCTGTCTGAACGGCGTCGCAAAAGGCGCATTCCCCGGCTTCATTCCCAAAACGGATGAAACGAGAGTACAGGTACTGCAGGATGTTCTTGATAAATACGTAGGTGAGACCTGCTACATCACAGAAAAGCTGGATGGTAGTTCCACCACCTACTTCCTGAACAATGGCGAGTTTGGTGTATGTAGCCGGAACCTGGAGCTGCTGGAAGATGCCGAAAACAGCTTGTGGAAAGTAGCCAGGGAACTGGATATAGAAGGCAAGCTGCGATCATTGAATGGCAACTTCGCACTGCAGGGTGAAATGGTCGGCGAAGGTATACAGGGCAATAAGATGAAACTGAAAGGACAGCATATCCGGTTCTTCAATGTGTTCGACATTGATAACTCCGCATACCTGGATTTCGACCGGTTCACAGTGCTGATGGCTGCTATGGATCTGCACACGGTGCCTGTATTAGCGACTGACTACCAGTTGGAAAATGATATTGAGGCACTGGTCAGGAAAGCGACGATGAAGAGTACCATCTGTGGCGATGCATGGGCCGAGGGAATTGTCATCCGGCCTGTAAAAGAACGGATAGAATTGTACAACAATCACTTTGTACATAACAGGGTTACCTTCAAAGCTATCAATCCTGAGTTCCTTCTTAAATATGGTGAATAGTTTTTTACTCCGGCAGGGTTTTATCTGCCGGAGTTTTTTATCTTTATCCCGATAGAACCCTATTATTACGAGAGCGCTTATTTCACGTTAAAACTCAAAATTATCGTTATGAAAAGACCCGTCTTTTTAGCGCTGGCTATTGCGCTGTTTTCCTGCCAGAAATCCAATGAAAAATTAGCACCGGATCTGTCCACGCTGGCGGCTACAGCGGCTGGTACTATCCGTTATTTACCTGCGCTGAATGGCGCAGATGAAACGGCTGCTTTTCAGAGCCTGATCAACCAATCCGTTGCAGGAGATCAGATCGTGGTACAGGCAGGGAATCACTATTTTAATGGCACGGTTCATATTAACAGGAACGGCCTTACTATCACAGGTGATCATGGTACGGCTGATCCTGTTAACTACCTGCGGAAGGCGCCTACCAGTACTGGTTCAGGGGTATCTGTGCTGGATGTGGATGCCGGGGTGACCGGTACTGTTATAGACTGGATCTATATTGATGGGGGCAATCTGCCAGAGCCTTGTATGCGGGTGTTTGGCAGTACGACTAAGATCTACAACAGTCATTTCCGGAATAGTGGTAATACGGGCCTGTTGCTGCATCAGGCAAATAACTTATGGGTAGAGGGTGTGAAGTGTTATTACAATTACATGTGTGGCATTTCACAGTCTGGTTGTTCAGATGACAATATTATCAATAGTCAGTTGTACGAGAATGGTGCGGAGGGTTTGACGATCGATGTATATTCTCACAATAGCAATGTGAGTAATGTATGGATTTATAAAAACAATACAGGATCAAGAGGAGTCGGAGGTATTGGGATAGATGCATCTAATGGCGCGCAGATACATGGTTGTACAATAGACCTGACGAATGGGCATGGAATCAGGTTTCAGAATAACCTGAATGTGGTGGATGATGGCTGTCAGATTTATAATAATACGATTACCAATAATACAGGTTGTGCGATCAGTGAGCGGCATCCGGCGCTGGTCACGAATTTTGGACAGTGGGGAAATACGTCTGCAGGGAATGGGACCAATGGGATTTGTACGGAGGAGTGAATTTGAAAATTGGCCCGGAAAAAGGGAGGTAATCATTTACCCACAAGTACAGGAGTAAGGGTCTGGTTACTCCTGTATATTTTTATAATGCGGGAACGTATTGCTTTGCGTTTCATATTGCGACAATAGGAAATGAAACCTGTTTTCGGTACAGGTATTCCAGCACAGGTCATTACATGCCGGGAGGAACAGGGAGAGGTGCCGTTTATAAACAGTCTCCCTATTTATGGGTTGGAAACAGCCAGCACACCCATTTTCAAATCATAAGCAGACAAACTCAATTGGCGTAAATTCATTTGATCCAATATATAATCAGTAATAATAGCTGCAATAACAATCATATCTACACGCAGGGAGATCAGCCCTTTCATATTGGCTCTTTCATCGTGAGTAGAAGCGATTAATCGCCTGGATAGTGCTTTGTACCGATCTATATCCAGACTGGCAGCAGCGACATTTCCTATTTCATTCCCATCATTCAATAAGGCCGCAAAAGATTCAAAAGCACCTGCCGAACCTACCAGCAAAGCAGGCTTGTATTGCGCACAGGCTTTTTTTAAATCCGTCAAAGTATTATCAAGGTGATCGATAATAGATCGATGCTCCTTTTCGTTCAGCGGATCTGAATGGAAATAAGCCTGCATCATCCGGGCCGCCCCGATATTATAACTCTTTTTCCAAAGTGCACCCTGCGGATTGCAGATAATAAATTCCGTACTACCACCGCCAATATCCATCACAAGCGTCGTTTGCCTGATCAGCCCTGTTGCCATAACACCATTGAAAATATAATCAGCTTCTGCTTCGCCTGTAATCACTTCTATATCGATCCCTATTTCCGCAGCTTTGGCCACAAACTCATCCCCATTATCCGCACTGCGTACAGCAGATGTAGCCACGGCTTTGATAGCATCTACCTGGTAAGTATCGATCGTTTTTTTGAATTGTGTAAGTGTCCGGATCCCTCTCTCCATCGCTTCCGGAATAATCAAATGCTGATTGATCCTCCCCTGCCCTAACAATACAGGTACCGTAGTTTTATAAAGTATTTTATCTACCCCTTCCGCTATCAGCAAATGAAATGTATTAGTCCCGAGGTCTATGACTGCAAGTCTCATATCGTCCACATTTAAATATTGCAAAAGATATAAAAATTCTCTTTAATTTGGATATAAGACACCTTTTCTACTATGAGATCAATTTCCGTTTTTGTTTGCTCAATGCTCTTTTGCATTCAATCGTTTGCCCAAAGGATCAGTGTCAGTTTTCCTGATAGTCTGCTTTCCACCCCCTTTTCCGGCAGCATTTTTATTTACCTTTCCAAGACATCGAAAGAACCCAGAACAGCGTCGTCCCTGCTGGATAACTCACCTTGTATGAGAATGGATGTAAAGAATGTATATCCGGGGGAGTTAGTGAGGCTAACATCCGGGATTACTTATCCTGTACCGGAGCCTGACCTGGAGCAAGGTGAGTATACTGTACAGGTAGTATGGGACCGCAACCTGGGCGGGCAGTTCATTGGTCAGTCGCCGGGGAATTTATATAGTTCACCTCAGCGAATCAATATCCGGCGTGAGAATCAGCAGGTGGTTAAGATAGTAGCTGATAAGGTGATTCCCGAATATACTTTTAACGAGAGTGAATATACAAAGGAGCTGAAAGTGCCGTCTGCGTTGTTGAGTGAGTTTCACCATACACCCTATTTCGTGCATGCTGCGATCCGGTTGCCGAAGGATTATTATACAAATCCTACACGGAAGTATCCTGTAAAATTTGTCATCTTTGGATTTACAGGTAATTACCACTACCTCTCGGGGTATCCTAACCCGATGGAACCGATAGATACCATTCCTTGTATTGGGGTATACCTGGATGGTAATTGTCCTTTGGGGCATAGTGTGTATGCGAACAGTGATAACAACGGCCCGTGGTCAGATGCGTTGATCAAAGAATTTATTCCGCAGCTGGAGCAAACGTATCGTTGTAATGGTGCGCGTTTCCTGCATGGGCATAGTAGTGGCGGCTGGTCTGTATTGTGGTTACAAACACAGTATCCGGATCAGTTTACGGCGTGTTGGTCCAGTTCACCTGACCCGGTAGATTTTCATAGTTTTATGAAGGCGGATATGTATGCGCATGAGAATTTATTTTATGCGCAGGATAGCACCTTACGTCCGTTGGGAACCATTGCCGGACAGGTACCCTGGATCTATTTGCGGAATGCATATCAGATGGAGGCCGTGATAAACAGAGGGGAACAGATGCGTTCATTTGATGCGGTGTTTGGACCGAAAGGGCCTGATGGTGTACCATTGCGAATTGTGGATCTGCAAACGGGAGAAATAGATACAGTCGTGTTTAATCACTGGAAGAAGTATGACATTTCAAGGTACCTGACAGAGAATTGGGAAAAGATAAGTGGACAACTGAATTGTAAAATCCGGATCACGGTTGGTAACCAGGATAATTTCCTGTTGAATTACCCGATCAGGATGATGGCCGCGAAGATGAAGCAACTGAATGCGGATATTGAGTTTGTGTATTATCCGGGAGATCATTTTACGGTGCAGACGCCGCAGTGGATCAGGGAAGGGAATGAGTTTTTCGCGCAGAGATATATGGAATGGTTGAAGAAATAATAATTGCCGGATGTTGGAATTGATAAATGATAGGTTGTATCCAACGATGAATTGTCCCCAAAAAGGTTAGATACTCTTTGGGGACAATTCAATGACGGATACAACCTCTCTTTTTTTATAAGGTGCTCATATCTATCACAAAGCGGTACAGCACATCTCCTTTTTCCAAACGCTCAAATGCAGTATGAATATCCTGCATCCTGATCACTTCCACATCGGAAACGATGTTATGTTCAGCACAGAAGTCCAGCATTTCCTGGGTTTGTGCAAGGCCACCTGCACCTGATCCGGCGACCACCTTATTGCCTGCTGCCAGGCTAAAGGAGGGGATAGACCATGGTTTTGCCGGCATACCTACATTGATGTAGACACCGTTTGTTTTTAAGGAAGCGATGTAAGGATTGATGTCATGATCAGCAGCGACGGTGTCGATAATGAAATGGAAAGAATGGTGTACTGATTTAAATTGTTCTTCGTCGGTGGTGACTATAAAATGGTGTGCGCCGAGTGTTAAAGCGGCTTCTTTTTTCCTGGCGGAGGTACTGAGTACGGTCACTTCGGCACCGAAGGCTGCCGCAAATTTCACAGCCATATGGCCTAAGCCACCTAAACCGACTACAGCTACTTTGTGGCCTTTGCCGATCTGCCAGTTACGGATTGGAGAGTAGGTAGTGATACCTGCGCATAAGAGTGGCGCTACGCCGGCTAAAGGAAGTGTATTGGCTATGCGGTGAACGAATTCTTCGCGCACCACAATCAGTTTGGAATAACCACCGTAAGCAGGTGTACCATCTTTCTGGAGGCTACCATAGGTTTGAACCGGGCTCACCTGGCAGAATTGCTCCTGGTCATTGCGGCATTCTTCACATTCCATACAGGCATCTACCATCACTCCAACGCCTCCGAGGTCGCCCACTTTAAACTTTGTGACATGATCGCCGGTTTCGATGATCTTTCCTACTATTTCATGACCGGGAACCATGGGAAAGATGCCGGGGAACCAGTCGTTTCTGATCATGTGAAGATCCGTATGGCAAACCCCGCAATAGGTGATTTCGATGAGCACATCGTGCGGGGTGATGGCTCTTCTTTCGAAGGTCCATGGAGAGAGTTCAGTGCCGACCTGTAAGGCGGCGTATCCTTTGGTAGTGATCATGGTATTCGTTTTGATAAACCAAAGGTACAGGGCAGGAGGCTGGATGAAATTAATGGATTCAAAGTGAAAATTATAAGTTTCAAAGTTCTGAGGGGAGTATGCAGGAGAACTGGCTATTGATTGCTTATTGCAGAATGCGGAAGGAGTTCAGGTATTTTAGGATTGATAGAATCCAGCAAATGCAGGTGATGCCGGAGAAGTTTACGCCGCATGACATGACCTTGCAGGAATTCTTTTACAGATATCATGAAAAATGATCTTAGTCCTCAGTAATAAGATGCACGTATAAAAAGAGAAACAACTGAAGTTTACCCATTAATTCAATTGGTTATCATATACTTATATTTATTTTTAAAATAAATCCAGGTACTCCTGACATACTGCTGTCACATCCCCCCAATAGCTTTGTGGTATAAACCATAAAGTTAACATACATGATCACTCAATTCGCACACTTAAACTGGATTAGCGTAGCCATTGCCTTCGTAGCTTATTTTATGCTAGGCGCCCTTTGGTTCACCCTTTTCTTCCCTACACCTTACAAACGCTCCCTGGGCAAAGAAAATGAAACCCTGCCCAACAAACCTATTTTCATCATCGGCCCGGCGCTTTGCTCCCTTGTCATCACCATTGCGACAGCTGTGTTGGTATATGCGTTGCAGATAACCACCTTTGGGACCGCCCTCCAATTCGGCCTGCTGATCGGCTTTGGATTCCTGGTGGCCAATACCGTGAACATTGCTATCAATCCCAACATCCCCCGCCCTATCCTCTACGGCATCATCAGTGGTAGTTACCACCTCGCGGGCATCCTGATTGTCAATGTGATCTTAATTGCCATGCAATAATGGAAGTTCTTACCTTTTGCCCGGCCAACAGGCAGGAATGGCGGCAGTGGCTGCAGCAGCATCATGACAATACACAATCCGTCTGGCTGGTGTATTATAAAAAGCAGGCAAACCGCCCGACCATCACCTGGAGTGAAGCAGTAGATGAAGCCCTTTGTTTTGGCTGGATTGACAGTACAGCCCGCCCTATCGACGAAGAAAAATTTATGCAGTTTTTCACCAAAAGAAAGGCAACCAGTGTCTGGTCAAAGATCAACAAAGAAAAAATAAAACGGCTCACAGCTGCGGGATTAATGACCCCGGCAGGCCGGAAATGCATATCACTGGCGCAGAAAAATGGCAGCTGGTCCATACTGGATGAAGTCGAGGAACTGAAGATACCTAAAGACCTTGAAGAAGCTTTTAAAGAAAAACGGGGCTCAAAGGCTCATTTTAAGGGTTTAAGCAGATCCACCCAGAAAAGTTACCTGCAAAAACTGGTACTGGCTAAGCGACCAGAAACACGCTTAAAAAGGATCCAGGAAATAATCAGTTTAGGTGAGTGAACAAAATCGTTTGCTCACCTTTTCATATTTATTCTCAGAAATTATTAAATACTATTAAATTACCATACATTTACCCCAAAAATTTTAGAAGAAATTGTCCTTTACCTATTACCTACTACAATTAGTTGCTTACGGGGTGGCACTATTACCGTTTCGGGTATTATACCTGTTGTCTGATGTAATGTACGGGCTGCTTTATTACGTTCTTTCCTACCGGAAAAAGGTGGTCATGAATAACCTGCGTGCTTCTTTTCCTGAGAAGTCGGAACCGGAATTGAAGAAAATCTGTAAAGATTTTTACCACTACCTCTGTGACATGTTCCTGGAAACTTTCAAGACGCTTACGATCAGTAAAGAAGCGATGGTAAAAAGATGTGCTTTCACACCGGAGACCATTGCGCTCTTTAACCAGCTGGCTGAAGAGAAAAAGAGTGTGATCCTGGTAATGGGTCATAAGGGCAACTGGGAATGGGCAGGCAATTCGTTCAGCATTCTCCTGCAGCAACAATTGTATGTGATCTATCATCCTTTGTCGAACAAAGGCATGGATGCGCTGATGTATAAAATGCGGACCCGTTTTGGGACCAAGCTGTATGCCATGCAGGATACATTCAGAGAGATGGTAAAGAACAGGAAAGAAATTAACGCAACGGCATTCATCGCCGATCAGTCACCACAGCCAGCTACGGCACACTGGACAACGTTCTTGAACCAGGATACGCCGGTGTTTAAAGGGACGGAGAAGATTGCGCAGAAAATGAATTACCCGGTTGTATATGTGGCAGTGAACAAAGTAAAAAGAGGTTACTATAGTGTGGAAGCTTCCATACTGATTGAAAACCCAACCAACGAAGCAGAAGGAGTGATCACAGATGTCCATACCCGGAAGCTGGAACAGGATATCATCGCCCAACCATCTACGTGGCTCTGGTCACACAGGAGATGGAAACACAAACGCCAACCACAACCGCAGCCGGAAAGAGAAGCGGTGCCAACTATATAATTCCAATTTACACACCACAACGTTAAAATTTAGAGTCCTATGCGCGAAGGGAAAGACCTCATCCTGGCAACTAAACCATATGCCAATGAAATCAGGTCCAGGAGCTGGTACCACCTCATTACAACACTGGGGTTGCTGATACTTGCCCTGAGTGGAACGCTGGTATTGCCTTATTTTATTGCGAAACTGGCTGCCAGTATTTTTGCAGGATTATTGATTGTGCGGACGTTCGTGATCTATCATGATCACCAGCACCATACAATATTGCAAAATTCCAAACTGGCAGATGCTATCTTTACGGTCTTCGGCATTTATATCCTGGCACCTGCCAGCATCTGGAAGAGATCTCATGATTATCATCATAAACATAATTCCAAATTGTTCAGTGCAAGCATTGGCTCCTATCCTATTGCTACCAGGCAAAAGTTTGAGCAGATGTCCCGGAAAGAAAGAAGGTCTTACCTCTTTACCCGGCATCCATTGACGATCCTGGCGGGGTACCTGTCTATGTTTATGATCGGTATGTGTCTGCAGTCATTCCTGAGTAGTCCGAAGAAGCATTTGGATAGTTTGCTGGCGCTGGTACTGCATTTTTGTGGTAGTGCAGCGATGATCTATTTCCTTGGCTGGCAGGCATGGGCATTATTTATTGTGATCCCTTTTACCATTGCGTGTTGTATGGGGGCATATCTATTTTATGCACAGCACAACTTCCCGGGTGTAACCTTCAACGATAATGAGGATTGGTGTTACCACGAGGCAGCACTGTTATCATCCAGCTTTATGGTCATGTCTCCTTTTATGAACTGGGTAACGGCCAATATTGGTTATCATCATATTCATCATCTGAATGCGCGTATACCTTTCTATCGTCTGCCCCAGGTGATGGCGGAAATACCTGAACTGCAGGACGCAAAGACTACCAGTCTGCGGATAAAGGAGATCATTGCATGTTTACGGCTCAAAATCTGGGATCCGCAACTGAAGCGGATGATCACCCTGAGAGAAGCTGCGGAGCTGAAAGGACAGCCCGCACAGGCTTATAAAGTGCCAAGTCCGCAACCTTTAGGATTTTCTTAACATTTGGCGTTATGGAAAATGGATTTTCCGGGAATCCTGATAGAAAATCCATTTTCCATGAGTCCAAAGTATCTGATCCCTGTTGGCACCTTTTTCTGTGCCCTGCTATTGATGGGTGCTGTAAAAAAGCGTTCTATAGCGATTGCTCCCCGTTATTCTACTGATTCTCCTTATACTGATAGCGATTATACCAATTCCCTATCTAACCCCGATTCCCTTTCGAAAGTTATTGATTCACCCCATGCGCAGGCAAAAATCCAGGTTGTATTTGCACTGGATGCTACCGGGAGTATGTCCGGACTGATTGGTGCTGCCAAGGAAAAAATATGGTCTATAGCGGGGAGTCTCGCACAGGCCGATCCTGCGCCTGTGATAGAGATTGGGTTGATATTTTACAGGGACAGGGGAGATCAGTTTATAACGCGGAGGGTGGCATTGTCCAATGATATGGACGATGTGTATGGGCAGCTGATGCAGATGACAGCGGATGGTGGAGGAGATAGTCCGGAGAGTGTGAACCAGGCCTTGAATGAGGCCGTAACGAGGTTTAAATGGGATACGGCTGCAAGTACTTATAAATCTGTGTTCCTGGTGGGCGATTGTCCGCCTCATATGGATTACAGGGATGATGTGAAGTACCCGGTGAGTTGTAGGCTGGCAAGCCAGAAGGATATAGTGTTAAACACGATATTGATGGGGGATAATTATAGTGCGAAAAGGGTGTGGAAGGATATAGCGCAGTGTAACCAGGGAAGTTTTACGCAGGTGAATATGGATGCAAATGATATACAGGTGAATACTCCTTATGATGATCAGATAGCACGGTTGTCCGATCAGCTGGATGATTCAAGGGTGTATTATGGTAGTACGGAAGAGAAGGCGGTTTATGCGGAGAAGGTATCCAGGAGTAAATATATCAGTTCGAATGTGGCAGCAAATGTGAAGGCGCAGCGGGCGGAGTATAATACAACGAAGGCGGGAAAAGGGGTTTATTATGGCAAGAAGGAATTGCTGGAGAATTATAAAGATAAGTCAGTATCAGTAGCGACTATTAAAGACGAGGAATTACCGGCGGAAATGAAGGGGATGACGGTCGTGCAGAAAGAGGAGTACCTGAAGAAGAAGGTGGCGGTGAGAGATAGTTTGAACAGGGAATTGGCGAAGTATGTGAAGATGCGGCAGGAATATATAGAGAAGGACCTGAAGACGCGGAAGGCGGAGGATGTGGATAGTTCGTTTACGAATAAGATCTATAAGAGCATACAGCAGCAGACGGAGAAGAAAAAGATATATCTGAAGGCAGATGCAAAATATTAGTTAAGAATAGATGTAAGATTTGTATTTTAATTTTAGGTTTTGAAACACCCTGAAGTTTTAACTTCGGGGTTATTTTTTTTATCATATGGCCAAGCCTCCTAACCTTTCTTTATTAATTTAATATTAAATACCGCCCAAATATAAAAATATCTACCCATCTGAAACCCTATGATTTGAACAAACTTGTCCCTTCATTAGTTATTAATAGATGCCCTCGTATAGATATAAACTATTAAAATATAGAATATATTAATTGTGTTTATATCCTTAAAGTCCTAATTTTAGTATCCTCGTTAAAGAAACAGGTAAGCATTCATTTAATACCATAAACTAAAAACAATGGGAACAGAATCAAACGACATCAGTAAATGCCCATTCCACAATGGCAGTATGAAAAACCCAGTTGCGGGTGGTGGCACCAGAAATCGCGACTGGTGGCCTGACCAACTCAAACTCAACATCCTTCGCCAGCACTCGCCTTTATCTAACCCTCTCGGCGACGAATTCAACTATGCCGAAGCTTTCAAAAGTCTCGATCTCGAAGCAGTCAAGAAAGACCTTCATGCCCTCATGACCGATTCACAAGACTGGTGGCCTGCAGACTTTGGCCACTATGGTCCTTTGTTCATCCGCATGGCCTGGCACAGTGCAGGTACCTATCGCGTTACTGATGGACGTGGTGGCGCCGGCTCCGGACAACAACGTTTTGCACCTCTCAACAGCTGGCCTGACAACGTCAGTCTGGATAAAGCCCGCAGACTGCTCTGGCCTATCAAACAAAAATATGGTAATAAGATTTCGTGGGCTGATCTGATGATCCTGACCGGAAACGTCGCACTTGAATCAATGGGTTTCAAAACCTTTGGCTTTGCAGGCGGACGTGTAGATAAATGGGAACCTGAAGAGGATGTATATTGGGGTGCTGAAACCACCTGGCTGGGTGGCGATGTGCGCTATGCACATGGCTCTGAAGGGGTGGTAAAAGATCAGGGTGTACTGGTATCTGATGACAATGCTGATGGCGATATTCACTCCCGCTACCTCGACAAACCGCTGGCCGCTGTACAGATGGGTTTGATTTATGTAAACCCCGAAGGGCCGGATGGCAATCCTGATCCTATTGCAGCTGCGAAAGACATCCGCGATACCTTTGGCCGTATGGCTATGAATGACGAAGAGACTGTTGCCCTCATTGCAGGCGGTCACAGCTTCGGTAAAACCCATGGTGCAGCTCCTGCCACTCATGTAGGCAAGGAACCTGAAGCCGCAGGTATCGAAGCACAGGGACTGGGATGGAGCAATAGCTATGGCTCTGGCAAAGGTGCCGACACCATCACCAGCGGGCTTGAAGTAATATGGACAAAAACACCTACCCAATGGAGCAATAACTTCTTCGAAAACCTTTTCGGTTTCGAGTGGGAACTGACCAAGAGCCCTGCAGGCGCTCACCAGTGGGTAGCGAAAGATGCTGATACTATTATTCCGGATGCGTACGATAGCGGTAAGAAACACCGCCCTACTATGTTGACGACCGATCTCTCCCTGAGATTCGATCCGGTATATGAAAAGATCTCAAGAAATTTCCTGGAGAATCCGGATGCTTTTGCGGATGCTTTTGCAAGAGCATGGTTCAAACTTACACATCGTGATCTGGGTCCAAGAGAACTCTACCTGGGTGCAGATGCGCCACAGGAAGAACTGCTCTGGCAGGATCCGATTCCAGCAGTAGATTATGAACTGGTCAATGACGCAGACGTAGCGGCCCTAAAAGAGAAAATACTGGCTTCCGGTCTCAGCATCTCTGAACTGGTGTCTACTGCCTGGGCTTCTGCTTCCACTTTCCGTGGTTCTGATAAACGTGGTGGTGCCAATGGTGCACGTATCCGTCTCGCACCACAGAGGTACTGGAAGGTGAATAACCCTGCTCAGTTACAGAAGGTATTGGATAAACTGGAAGCTATTCAGAAGGAATCTCCTAAAAAAATATCCATTGCTGACCTGATTGTGCTGGCAGGTAGTGCGGCGATTGAAAAAGCAGCGAAAGATGCCGGGTTCAATATTACCGTACCATTTACACCAGGTCGTGGTGATGCTACACAGGAACAGACAGATGTGGAATCTGTAGGTTACCTGGAGCCGATTGCTGATGGTTTCCGTAACTATCGTAAGCATAAAGCTTCCGCTTCTACTGAATCATTGCTGATTGATAAGGCACACCTGCTTACACTGACAGCTCCTGAGCTGACAGCATTGCTGGGTGGGCTGCGTGTAATCAATATTAATTACAATGGATCTGCTGACGGGGTGTTTACCACTACACCAGGACAGCTCACCAATGACTTCTTTGTGAATCTGCTGGATATGAATACGGCATGGAAAGCGGTGTCTGCCGACCAGGAACTGTTTGAAGGAACTGATCGTCGTACAGGACAGGTGAAGTGGACTGCTACAAGAGCGGACCTGGTATTTGGATCTAATGCAGAACTGAGAGCAATTGCAGAGGTGTATGGTAGTTCAGATGGCAAGGACAGATTTGTGCAGGACTTCGTGAAGGCGTGGGTGAAGGTGATGAACCTGGATAGATTTGATGTAAAGTAAGCGCTGAATTAAAATAGTTTGATGTAAAAAAGCCTCCGGGATGTCGGAGGCTTTTTTTTCTGAAAATGGATTTTCATTCCCGTTGGTGAATTCTCTTTTTTATGAATGTTTATTTGCTGTGCGGCAGCATGTCTTGGATATTGAGTGTGGCTGGGTATAAAACGGGAGGTTGGCTGGCGGTATTTAACCGATCTAACTGAGCACTATTCAAATGAAGTATCGCCGAATGAATGCAATCATTGAATTGCTCCAACGTTCTTGCCCCTATAATAGGAAATACGCCTTTCGCTTTTGCCCATGCAATCGCGACCTGTCCCGGTGTGGCATCCAGTTCCTTTGCTATCCCGGTCAACACGTCTAAAATATCATTTTCCGTACCGATGCCCTTACTTCCCAACAAGGTGATCCGCCCGGTTTCTCCATTCCTGTATTTACCCGTCAGCAATCCACCAGCCATTGGTGAATAGCCCATGATCGCCAATCCCAGTTCGTTCGCCATCGGGAAGTATTCCTGTTCTGTAGTACGTTGTAATAAATTATATTCAATCTGGATAGCGGTGAGCGAAGTATTCATCGCTACGGCTGTTGTGCGCCAGGGAGAAAAGTTAGATAAACCCGTATAGAGTACCTTCCCGCTTTTCACCAGGTCTTCCAGTCCTCTTGCTATTTCGGTAGCAGGTGTATACTTATCATCAAAATGTGCGAAATACAAATCGATGTAATCGGTCTTCAATCTGCGTAAGCTCCCTTCTACTGCTTCTCTCATCGCCTTTCTATGATTCCCGGTATTGGCAGGGGCCGGACCGGCAGGATTACCTCTTGCATATTTGCTGGCAATGATGTAGTTGCTTCTTGTGCCGGTAAGAAATTCACCAATGATGGATTCGGCTTCACCCAGCTGGTACATATCAGATGTATCTATAAAGTTGCCTCCCAGATCGGCATATGCATGAAAGATTTTGCGGGCTTCTTCCTTTGCTGCACCATATCCTTTTGCCGTGCCGAAATTGCCAGTACCCAATACCATTTCGCTGGCAAACAGACCAGTTTGATGGCCTAATAATTTATATTTCATTTTACGAAACTAGCTACATTTGTCTATTCATTGATCAATACTAAGGTCTACCTTACTACATGGAAAATCAACAATGTACGCCACTGTTATCGGCAGTAGATGACGCGCTGTATGTGATAGGCGGGAAATGGAAACTACGTGTAATTACGGCTTTGCTGGATCATCCTGCCCGGTTTAATGAAATCCAGCGATTGGTGCAGGGGATATCTGCCACCGTGCTTTCAACAGAGCTGAAAGCACTTGAACTAAATGGCTTTGTTAAAAAAGCAGCCGATACTTATATTCTTACAGCATATAGTCATACTTTGTATGAGGTGGTCATGGCACTGGGTAAATGGGGGAAGTTGCATGCGCAGACTATCAGGGCGAAATAGTCATTTAGATAGTATTAAATCGCATGTCGCGCTCTATTTTTTCCAGATCTATGTGCGTGTAATCCTGCCATGACATTGCTGTGGCCCTATCGGCAGGCAGAGGGTTTTATCGATCTCTGCGATTTGTCATTATTCTGTTCTTAAACTTTTTACCGGATTCGCCAGTCCCGCAGTAATCGCTTTATAGCCTACGCTTACCAGCACCACGACCATTGACAGGAGTATCGCATAAACAAATATGTCCCCTCCAATTGATATGTGGTATTGGTAGCCATGTAGCCAATACGTCATGCAGAAATATCCCACCGGGGCTGCAAGTACAAATGCAAAAATCGCGAGCCACATAAACTCTTTTAAGAACAACTGAACGATCTGCTGCACAGAGGCACCCAATATCTTGCGGATGCCCACCTCTCTCGTTTTCTGCACGACTAAAAATGACACCAGTCCATACATCCCCATACAGGATATAAATATAGCGATCAGTGTAAAGAGATGGAACAGCCTGTTGATCAATATTTCAGTACCATAAAAACGGCTCACAGTTTCGTCCATGAATACTGGTTCAAAGAGATGTGCCGGCAGTTGCTCATGGTATACTTTTTCCAGAGCAGGTAGCTGTGTCAGGTCCATTTTTACGGCCAGCTTGAACAGGTTATCCGGCTGTGAAGTCATCAGCATGGGTACTATCTTATCTTTTAATGGCGCATTGTGAAAATCTTTCAACACACCCACAATGGGGATCAGCGGGTAACTGGTATCGCCCAGCCGTAACCGTTTGCCGATTATATCAGCAGGATCTTTATAGCCTAATGTTTTCACTGCGGTTTCATTCAATATCACCTCCCCTGCATTCCGGGGAAAATGACCCTCCCTGAGATGTAACTGGAAGGTGCGGATATAATCAGTATCCGCATTCATGTAGGTGATTTCAAAACTCTCCGGATGGAGGTTATTTTCGAAAGTAATATAACGGCCTCCGGGTCTGAGCACGGCTGGAGGAGCATCGCAGA
>Ga0182005_1000285_pt1 | contig 31730 bp, 30 predicted proteins | sample Sormic07211103_1_FD_123021 | JGI IMG/M metagenome (GOLD analysis project Ga0182005, IMG submission 123021) | Rhizosphere microbial communities from Sorghum bicolor, Mead, Nebraska, USA - 072115-103_1 MetaG | ecosystem: Host-associated > Plants > Roots > Rhizosphere | place: USA: Nebraska...
GCGCCTGGCCTCGCTGGGCGCGGGCAAGTGGCAGAACAGCGGCGGCGACAAGGCCAAGTTCGGTCTCTCGCCGCGCCAGCTGCTGGACCTGTGGAAGTCGCTGCGCGATACCGAGTACGCGGACTGCCTGAGCCTGCTGCATTTCCACATGGGCTCGCAGATCTCCAACGTGCGCGACATCGCCAACGGCATGCGCGAAGCCACCCGCTACTTCGTGGAGCTCTCGCGCCTGGGCGCGAAGATCACCCACGTGGACGTCGGCGGCGGCCTGGGCGTGGATTACGAAGGCACCCGCTCGCGCAGCTTCTGCTCGATCAACTACGGCCTGAACTCCTACGCCAGCAACATCGTGCAGCCGCTGGCCAATGCCTGCGAAGAGCATGGCCTGACCCCGCCGCGGATCGTCACCGAGTGCGGCCGCGCGATGACCGCGCACCACGCGGTGCTGATCGCCAACGTCTCCGAAGTGGAAGAGGCGCAGGAAGGCCGCGTGCCGGACCAGCACGACGACGAGCCGGCGGCGATCCGCCACCTGCGCGAGATCCACGCCGAACTCGACGAGCGCCCGGCGGTGGAGCTGTTCCAGGAAGCGCAGCATTTCCATGCCGAAGGCCTGGCCAGCTATGCGCTGGGCCAGATCGACCTGCCGCAGCGCGCCCGCATCGACGACCTGTTCTACGCCATCGCCCATGCCGTGCGCGCACGCCTGAGCTATGACGAAAAGAGCCATCGCCCGGCGCTGGACGAGTTGAACGAGCGCCTGGTCGACAAGTATTTCGTCAACTTCAGCGTGTTCGAATCGATCCCGGATGCCTGGGCGATCGACCAGGTGTTCCCGATCGTGCCGATCGAGCGCCTGAACGAGCAGCCCGAGCGCCGCGGCATCATCGCCGACATGACCTGCGATTCGGACGGTATGGTGAAAACCTACGTCGAGAACGAGAGCCTGGACACGTCGCTGCCGCTGCATGCGCTGAAGTCCGGCGAGAGCTACCGCATCGCGTTCTTCATGGTTGGCGCGTACCAGGAAATCCTCGGCGACATCCACAACCTGTTCGGCGATACCGACGCAGTGGAAGTGCTGGCCGACGCCGATGGCTACGCGATCACCCAGCAGCGCCGCGGTGACACCACCGATGTGATGCTGGACTACGTGGGCTACAGCCTGGCCGACCTGCGCGCGAGCTACGCCGCGCGCGTGGCGGCGGCGGACCTCTCGCCGGCGCGGGCGCAGGAACTGTCCGAGGCCCTGGAAGCCGGCCTGACCGGCTACACCTACCTGTCCGACGAGCCGCTGGCCTGAGCCGGTGGCGACGGGTGATGGCCTTCGGGCCTCACCCGGCCGTCCGCAGCGCCGGGCACTGCGCTGCGCTTCCTCCAAGGCACCCGGAACCCGCATGAGCGCGCGCGCGATCTTTCATCTGTTCCTGCATGCGGCCGTGCCGGCGGTGCTGGCGTGGATGTTCTGGCGCAAGCGCTTCCTGTCCGCCTGGGTACTGATGCTGCTGGGCTGGATCATCGATCTGGACCACCTGCTGGCCGACCCGATCTACGCCCCGAACCGCTGCAGCATCGGATTCCATCCATTGCACACGGCGCCGGCGATCGCGGTGTATGCGGGGTTGTGCCTCCCGAAGAAGACGCGGCTGTTCGGCATCGGCCTGATCATCCACATCGTGCTGGATGCGATCGACTGCTGGTGGATGCACGCCGGCCGGTAGATCCACGCCATGCGTGGTGACCGGTAGTGCCGGCCGCTGGCCGGCTCCGCGCAGCGTCGGGAGCCGGCCAGCGGCCGGCACTACCCATGGCTCCACGCAAGGTCGGGAGCCGGCCAGCGGCCGGCACTACCCATGGCGAACGCAATGGCGCGTTTACCCCGCGGGCAACGTCAACGTCGCGCTCAATCCCGGCGTGGCATTGGCCAGCACCAGCGTGCCGCCGTAACTCTCGGCGATGTCCGCCACGATCGACAATCCCAGTCCGCTGCCTGCCGCACGCTCATCCAGCCGCACGCCGCGTTCCAGCACACGCTCCAGCTGCTCTGGCGGGAGTCCCGGACCGTCATCGGTCACGGTGATGCGCAGCTGCGTACCCTCCCGTGCCACGTCCACGCGCACCGCGTGCGCGGCCCACTTGCCCGCATTGTCGAGCAGGTTGCCCAGCATCTCTTCCAGATCCTCGCGCGCGCCTGCGAAAACACCCGCCGCGTCGCCGCTGCATTCGAAACGCAGCCCACGCGCCGCATGCACGCGCTGCATCAGTCCGCACAGCGCGCTCATCACCGGTGCGACCGGCGTGCGCTGCTGGCTGTCCGCGCCCAGGCCTGCGGCCAGATAGCGATCGATGCTCGCCTGCATGCGCGCGGTCTCGCTGCGCAGGGTCTGCCGCCAGTCGCTGCCGTCGCCCTCGGCTTCGGTGGTGAGCACGGTCAGCGGCGTCTTCAGCGCGTGCGCGAGGTCTTCGGCGCTGCGGCGTGCGCGCGCCATCATGCGCTGGTGATGATCGAGCAGCGCGTTGAGCTGGCCGGCCAGTGGCGCCACTTCCTTCACCAGGCCCTGCTGCGGAAAGCGCACGTTCTCGCCATTGCGCACCTGCCCGGCGATGCGGCCCAGTTCGGCCAGCGGCCGCAGGCCGTAATGCACCTGGGTGACCAGCACGCCGAACCACAGCGCGATCAGCACGGCCAGCGCGAGAGCGGTGCGCTGCCGGAAGCTGGCGACCTGGGCATCGAGCTGGCTGCGGTCGGTGGCGACCATCACGATCACCGGCGCGGCGGCGCGCGGCAGGGTCACCTGCTGGGCCAACGCCCGCAGCGGTTGCTGCAGCGGTCCGGTGAGATCGAACGCCTGCGCCGGGCCGGGCTGCAGCCCCACCGGGGCGGCGAGCGATTCGTCCCACAGCGAGCGCGACTGCCCGAGCGGCTGGCCCTGCCAGTCCAGCACCTGCCAGTAGTCGCCGGAGAACACACGCCGGTAGCGCTCGTCGGCCAGGGTCTGGCGCCACTGCAGCCGGCCATCTGCATCGCTCTCGGCCAGTGCCAGGACCGCGATCAGGTCGTTGCCCAGGCGCTCGTCCATCGCGGTGCGTGCGGAGCGCTCGAACATCGCGCCCAGCCACCAGGTCGCCAGGGCCGAAACCAGCACCAGGCCCAGCCCACCGGCGACCAGCAGGCGCGTGCGCAGCGAGCCGGTGCTCATGGCGTCGCCGACAGGCGGAAACCCTGGCCGCGGTGGGTATGGATCAGCTCGCTGCCGAGCTTGCGGCGGATGCGCCCGATCAGCACGTCGAGCGTGTTGGAATCCGGATCGAAGCCATCTTCATAGACGTTCTCGCCCAGCCGCGCGCGGCTCAGCACGGTATCGGGGTGGTGCATGAAGTAGCTGAGGATGCGGTGCTCCTGCGCGCTGAGCGCCAGCGGCGCGCCGTCCAGTTCGAAGCGGCCGGCGTTGACGTCGAGCACCAGCGGGCCGCACTGCAGGCGCGGATGCGCGTGGCCGGCACTGCGGCGGATCAGGGCGCGCAGGCGCAGCAGCAGTTCTTCGGGCTGGAACGGCTTGGTCAGGTAGTCATCGGCACCGGCATCGAAGCCGGCCAGCTTGTCGTGCCAGCGGGCGCGGGCGGTCAGCACCAGCACCGGGAAGTCACGCCCGGCCTGGCGCCAGCGCTCGATCACGCTCAGTCCGTCCAGGCCCGGCAGGCCGAGGTCGACCACCGCCGCGGCGATGTCCTCGATCTGGCCCTGGTACTCGGCATCCCGGCCCTCGGCGCTGTGGATGACCACGTAGCCGGCCTCTTCCAGCAGGGCCTGCAGGCGGCTGGCGAGCAGGGCGTCATCTTCGGCGAGCAGCACGCGCATCAGTCTTTTTCCATTTTCAGCAGGCGGCCGGTGGCGGCATCGTAATCCAGCTCCATCACCACGCCATCGGCGCCGAGGAGTTCGATCTCGTACTTGCCGTCATCCAGCTCCACTTCGATCAGCTTGCCGGGGTAGCGCCGCAGCGCATCGGCGACCACCTGTTCCAGTGGCACGAACCGGCCCTGACGCACCGCCTGGCGCACGCTGTCCTGCTGGCGGCTGCCACCGTCGAGCACCCGCATCGGGTCCTGGGGGGCGAGGGTCAACAGCAGGGGCAGCATCAGGGAGAGAGCGGACATGCGGGCACGCAGGGCAGGGGCAGGCCACCGGTATACCGGGGATGTCTAAACAGTATCTAACAGCCGCCCTCATGATCCGGTTAGGCGCGGTGGCCAGACTGGCGGTGCCGGAATGGACCGGCGCCCCCTCAAGGATTCCCATGAAGACGATGATTGCCGCAACCGCCCTGGCCGCCGCCCTGTTCGCCACCCCGGCCTTCGCCGCCAACCTCTCGGCCGCCCAGGTCCAGGCCAAGCTCAGCGCCGCCGGCTACACCCAGGTGCACGAGCTGGAGCACGACGATGGCGTGTGGGAAGCGGATGTGACCCGCAAGGACGGCAGCGTCGATGAAGTGCTCATCGATGACACCAAGGGCGAGATCTTCGACCCGCGCGACGGCCGCGCGCTGCTGGATGCCGGGCAGATCCTGGCGCTGGCCGGCAAGGCCGGGCTGAAGCAGATCGACTCGCTTGAGCGCGATGGCGCCACCTGGACCCTGGATGCGCGCAATGCCCGCAACCAGCGCGTGGAAGTACGCATGAGCGGCCACGACGGCCGCGTGCTGGCCAGCAAGCGCGATGGCTGGTGGGACTGATCCGGCCGCGCCACCGCGCGCTGGACGTACGAACGGCCGGGTTTCCCCGGCCGTCCGCGTATGTGCCTGAAGGCGGCAGCGCTTACCAGCGCGCCGGGTAATCCCAGTAGCCCGGGCCGCGGCCGTAGCCGCCGTAGCCATCGAACCCGTCGTAGCCGTAAGGGCCGAAGAAGCCGGGGCCCTTGCCCTCGCTCACCCGGATGTTGACGTTGACGTTGCGGGTGTTGCCCTCGTCCGTGGTGTAGTTCTTGCTCAGGTTGAGCTCGGCCGCGTTGTAATGGCTGTTGCCGTAATTCTCGGAATAGCCGATGCCGGTGGTGAGGCTGCCGTTGACCCGCAGCTTGTCATCGGTCACGTGGGCGATGCCGTTGGCCGCGCGGTCGGTGGAGCGCCGACCGGTCCGGTCGCCGTAGAAGGTACCCGGCGGATCGCCACGCAGGGACTGATCGCTCAGGTACTGCAGCGGCGCATCGGGGATGCTCAGGTCCAGCCCGGTCGAGGACTGCGGGCCGGTGGCGCCTGCGGCTGACTGGGCCAGCGCCACGCCGGGCAGGGACAGGCACAGCAGCAGGGGAAGCAGGCGGATCATGAGAGGCTCCGGAGCAGACAGGCGGGACGGCCGACAGCGCTGACGCTAGCAGCCGTAGTTTGAATGATGCCTGTCATGGCGTGGGTTGCAAGGGGAACTCAGCGCAGCCGGTCGAATCCGAACAGCTCGGCGAGCGGATGACGGCGCCGTTCGATGCGCGCGCGGAGCAGCCCGGCACCGATCATCGAATAGGTGATGCCGTTGCCGCCGTAGGCCATCGCGAACAGCACCCGCGGGCCCCATTGCGGGTGCGGACCGAAGAACGGCAGGCCATCCTGGGTCTCGGCGAAGGTGCCGCCCCAGGAGAACGCCGGCTGCAGCGGCAGGTGCGGGAACAGCTTGGCGGTCTTCCTGAGCAGCTTGCCGGTCTTGCTCTCCACCCGCCGGTCGCGCCGGGCCGGGAGATCGATGGCGTCGTCTTCGCCGCCGATCAGCAGCCGGTGGTCGCCGGTGCTGCGCAGGTACAGATACGGCCGCGCCGATTCCCAGGCCATGGTCTCGCGCAGCGGGCCGAGCAGGTCCGGGTGGATCGGATCGGTGATGAAGGCATAGCTGCTGCGGTTACGGGCCACCGAGGGCTTCAACCAGCGCTGCCCGGCATAGCCGGTGGCCAGTACCACGTGGCGGGCACGGATGCGCGCGCCGCCCAGGGTGGTCGCGGTGACCCCGCGCGGGGTCGGGGTGAGCGTATCCAGCACGGTGCGATCGTAGACGCCGCAGCCGCGCTTGTGCAGCCGCATCAGCAGCCGGTAGGTGAGCCGGTAGGGGTCGATGCGTGCAGCGAGCGCGCTGAGGATCGCGCCCGGTGCGCGGATGCCGTACGCGTCCGCGACCGCGTCGCTGTCCAGCCAGCGCACAGCGAAGCCATGCCTGGCCCGCAGCGCGCATTCCTCGGCCAGCACTGCCTGGTGGCCACGCTTGCTGGCGTAGTACAGGCTGGCCATGCGGCGGCAATCCACGTCGCGGAACGGTGCGGCGACCTCGCAGATGGCCGGGATCGCCTCGGCACAGGCCTGGTAGGCCTGCACCGCGGCGCCCTCGCCATAGCGCTGGGCGAGATCGATGAGATGGGTGTCGATCTCGTACTGCAGCAGTGCGGTGCTGGCCGCGGTGCTGCCCCAGCCGATGTCGCGCTGTTCGATCAGGGCGACATCGTGGCCGTGCGCGCACAGCTCGTCGGCGATCAGCGCACCGCTGATGCCGCCGCCCACCACCAGCACCTCGCAGTTCAGATCGTTTCCCAGCGGTGGAAACGCATGCATCAGGCCGTTGCGGACGGCCCAGAACGGGTACCCGCTCTTCAGGTCCATTGAAGCCTCAGGCGGTGGGGTGGCCGGTATGCGGGGTCTGGATCAGCGCGCTCAGGTCGAAGCCCTGCAGGCGCGCCTGGGCCAGATAGTGTTCCTGGGTGGTGCGGTCGAGCGTGGGGGTGCGCGAGAGCAGCCAGAGGAACTTGCGGTCCGGGCTGCCGACCAGCGAGACGCTGTAATCCGGTGCGATCTGGATCACCCAGTAGTCGCCCTTGGTGAAGGGCAGCCAGCGCAGCCCCTTGGGCAGGAAGCTGACCTCCAGCCGGGCCGGGTCGTTGTCCACCGGGCAGGCCTCGCCGTCGGCTTCTTCGATCTCGTTGCCCATGCGGCAGCGGTTGAGCACGGCCACATGGCCGTTGTCCTTCAGGCTGTAATGCGCGGAGACATCCGTACAGCCTTCCGGCTCGTGCTTCATCGGCAGGCGGGCGATCTCGTACCAGGTGCCCAGGTAACGCGGCAGCTTGAGGTCGGGAACGGTTTTCAGGTCGGGATGTGTGGTCATGGGGACGGCTGGTAAGAGTGCGATCCCACGATGCCGGGGCCGCTGCCACGGCCGGGTGAAGCCGAGGCGAGTGCGGCGTCGAGACAGTTCGTTGTGGTCGCGTCATGGTCCGCCCCCGATGGTGGCGCTATGCTGGGCCGAAGCGCCGTGGGCGCTACGTTCAACAGCGATGGAGATGCGGATGTACCAGGTGATTCTGCTCAAGAGCGAAACCGGCGTTGCCCGCCAGCACCGGGAAACGGCCGACGATGTGATCGACCATGAGGGCGTGAGCTATACGCTGCGGGCCGGCCCGCGGCAGCCGCTGCCGACCGATCACGCCTGGGACGAGATCGCGGTGTACGCGCCCGAGGAGATCACCGAGGAGGAGTTCCAGGACTGGTATGCCCGCCTGCAGCCGCAGGTCGAAGAGCTCCGCCTGAAGTACTGAGGGCCGCATACCCGTTCTGAACGGGGCCCGGTTTATAGTCGCGGGCAGGCGCGGTGGTCCGCGCGAACCGTTGGTGCTGGCGTGTCGCTTCGTCATTCTTCGTTTGTGGTGCGGTCGTTGTCGTGGCTGTTGTTGTTCGCCTGGCTGGGGGCCGCGCCGATCGCGCTGGCCCAGGCCGGTGATGCGGAGCCGGACCCGGCCAAGCAGCTGGCCGAGGCCGAGAAGACCTTCCGGTCCATCAATGATGATCTGGAGGATGCGGCCACCACCGAGACGCTCAAGACGCTGTCCGACCGCGCCCTGTCCGTCCAGCGCGATGCGGATGGCCTGCAGACCGCGCTGGACCCGCAGCTGAAGCAGGTCGATGCGCGCCTGTCCCAGCTCGGTGAGGTGGCCGAAGGCACCGTCGAGCCGCCGGAAGTCAGCCGGCAGCGCAAGGCGCTGAACCAGCAGAAGGCCGACATCAACGCGCAGATCGCCCGCGCCAAGCTGCTCTCGGTGGATGCCAGGCAGCTCGGCGAGCGCATCGAGAAGATGCGGGTCACCCAGTTCAGCGAACAGCTCACGCGCAAAGTCGCCTCGCCGTTGTCGCCGTCGCTGTGGCGCAGCTTCGCCAAGGATGTGCCGGACGACGTGCAGCGCCTGGCCATCCTGTATCGCATGGGTGAAGACGCCGCGCGCAACGCCATCGCCAAGCATGGCTGGACCGCACCGCTGATCGGGCTGGCGGTGGCGCTGGTGATGTTCTTCCCGCTGCGGCTGTGGCTGCGCGCGCTGGGCCGGCGCTTCGCCGCCTCCGAGCGGGCGCCCGATGGACGTCTGCGCCGTTCCGGCCTGGCGGTGTGGCTGCTGCTGGTGGGCACGCTGCTGCCGGGCCTCGCCGCGGTCGCCCTGGTCGAGTCGCTGGATGCGATCGGGGCGATCCCGCCGCGCCTGCAGTCGGTGGCCGAGACGTTCGAGGTCGCCACCTTCGTGGCCGCCTTCATCGCCGCGCTCAGCGCCTGCCTGCTGGTGCCCAAGCGGCCGTCGTGGCGGCTGCTGTCGCTGGACGACAGCGCGGCCTGGCGCCTGCGCAAGTACGCCTGGGGCGCGGCCGGCCTGACCTGGCTGAGTATCATGCTGGTCGCCCTCGACCGTGCGGCGCGCACCAGCGCGGTGACCACGGTGGCCGCGGACGGGTTGATGGCGGTGACCTACATGGCGCTGATCATCGCGATCCTCGTATCGCTGGCGCGCATGCACAACCGCCAGGCCGCCGAAGCCGCCGAAGCCGAAGCGCGTGCCGATCCCCGGGCCGGTGGCGACGGCAAGGTGCGGGGCGCGCCGCGCCGCAGCGGCTGGATCGTGCTGGCGCGCCTGGCCGGCCATATCGCCGTGGCAGCGGCGGTGATCGCCACGCTGTTGGGCTACCTCAACTTCGCCCTGTTCGTCGCCCAGCAGCTGATCTGGGGTGCGGTGGTGCTGATGGCCGTCTCGCTGCTGCTCAAGTTCGCCGACGACCTGGCGACCTGGGTGCTCGCGCCCAGCAGCCGTGCCGGGCAGACCATCGTGTTGACCACCGGGCTGACCGAGTCGCGGGTGGAGCAGGCCGGCGTCCTGCTCTCGGCAGTGCTGCGGGTGGGCGTGATCGTGCTCGGCCTGCTGATGCTGGCCGCGCCGTTCGGCAACCTCAATGCGTTCCTCGGCGGGCTGGATTCGCTGTCCGGTGGCTTGAAGATCGGTGACACCACGCTCAAGCCGAGTGCGGTGATGTATGCCGTGCTGGTGTTCCTGGTGGTGTGGGCGGTGATGCAGGCGTTCCAGCGCTGGCTCAGCGACACCTACCTGCCCAAGACCGAACTGGACGCCGGCGCGCGCAACTCGATCAGCACGGTGACCCGCTACCTCGGCATCATCGCCGCGGTGCTGTGGGGCCTGACCGCGCTGGGGATCGGCTTCGAGAAGCTGGCGCTGGTGGTCAGTGCGCTGTCGGTCGGTATCGGTTTCGGCCTGCAGGCGATCACCCAGAACTTCGTGTCCGGCCTGATCCTGCTGGCCGAGCGGCCGGTCAAGATCGGCGACTGGGTCAAGCTGGGCGATCAGGAAGGCGACATCAAGCGGATCAGCGTGCGCTCGACCGAGATCCAGGTCGGCGACAAATCCACCTTGATCGTGCCGAACTCCGAGCTGATCACCAAGACCATCCGCAACATGACGATGGGCAACGCGCAGGGCCGGATCCAGATCCAGTTCTCGGTGCCGCTGAACACCGACGTGGCCGCGTTGCGCCAGATCCTGCTGGATGCGTACACCGAGCACCCCGGCGTACTCAGCGATCCGGCGCCGTCGGTGTTCATCGACTCGATCGCCAACGGGCAGATCGCGATCAACAGCTTCGCCTACGTCTCCGGCCCGCGGGCGGTCTACGGAGCGCGCAGCGAGCTGTACTTCACGATGCTGCAGAGGTTCGCCGCTGCCGGAATCGCGCTGTCCTCGCCGACGGATATCCATCTGGTGCGCGACCCGGCAGTGAAGCCGGATCCCGACGCGTAACTGCAACGGACGATGGATGGATACCGACCGTCGGTCGGTATCCTCGCGATCCAGGTAGTGCCGGCCGCCGGCCGGCAGCGCCCTGATATGTAGTGCCGGCCGCTGGCCGGCAGCTGCACGAAGCAGAGCGGATCGGGAGCCGGCCAGCGGCCGGCACTACCGATATCGGCCGCCGACAGCCCCCCGATGTTGGCCGGGGGACGGACGGATCAGCCGCGGTTGCCGCGGCGCGACGGCACCAGCGCGAAGGTATCCACGGCGAGCTTCTCGGCGTGGTTCAACCACGCCCGCACTTCGAGGTCATCGACCTCGTGGTCCAGGCCGAAGCTCAGGTTGATGCGGCCCTCGGCGTCCGGCTGCACCCACTGCTGGGCGACCACCACCTTGCGCTGCGAGGACACCGCCTCGATCCAGAAGCCACGGTCCGGCGACTGCTTGGTCACCAGCTGCACCATGTACTGGCCGGCGCGGGTGCGGCGGCCCTTCTGCGTGATCATGTGGGCCTGGCGGATGCTCGGGCGCGGGCCGTTGAACGGGTCCAGCGGGCCATCCACGGCCACCCCGCCGCGCAGCTGGTCATCGCGGAACAGCTTGATACCCTTGTCCTGGTTGAGCAGCATCGCGCACCAGTCGCCATCGGCCGAGCCATCCTCGAACGCGGTGCAGCGGTCGACGTAGGCCAGGGTATTGGACGGATCGGCGAGATCGAACTGTTTGGAAGTGTTCTCCAGGTAGACCGACTTCAGGTCCCAATGCTTGTCGTACTCCAGCAGCACCGGTGGCTGCACATGCTGCAGGCCGATCACCACCTGGTTGTCGTCATCGATGCGCAGCTGGCGGGTCTTGTCGCCCAGCCACAGCGAGCGCGAGAACGCCAGGTAACGCGGATAGTCCTTGCCGTTGTCGCGGAACACCGCGGCACTGGCACTGTCCGACCGTTCCGGATGCAGCAGCGAGCGGCCGAAGCCGATCGAATCGATGGCCGGGTCGATCAGGCTCAGCAGGGTGGCGCCGGAGTCCAGCGTCGAGCCGGCCGGCGCGGCCAGCTGGCGCGGCGCGATGTCCTTGCCCAGGAACAGCAGCAGGTTCTCGCGGTCCTGCTTGGCCAGGATGTGGCTGAGATCGTTCGGCATGGCCAGGTGATCGGAGGCGATCACGATCAGCGTGTCCTCGCCATACGGGCTGGCCTGGATGCGGTCGACCAGCTTGGCGATCAGCCCGTCGGTGCACTTCAGCGCATTGAGCATGCCGATGTTGCCGTGCTCGCTCTTGTAGCGGGTGCCTTTGCAGGCCACCGGCAGGTGGCCGGCGGGGTGATGGGTGTCCATCGTCAGCGTGGTCAGCATGAACGGCTCGCCCTTGCGCGAGAGCTGCACGAAGCGGTCGTAGGCCTTGTCCAGCAGCACATCGTCATGCACGCCCCACGGCGAGAAATGCGCGCGGGTGACCTTCTGCTTCTTGAACCAGGCCAGGTCGTCGACGGTATCGAAGCCGTGCGTGGCCAGGAACTGGCCCTTGCCGGCGAACTGGCCGTTGGCGCCGCCCAGGTAATGATTGGTGTAGCCCTGCTGCTTGAGGTAATCGCCCAGGCAGACGGCTTCGGGCAGGAAGCTGCCCATGCGGCCCATGCTGTTCTCATCCTCCTTGGCAGTGGTCAACGGCACGCCGCACATCGAGGAGACCAGGCCGGCGATGGTCCAGCCACTGCCTTCGGCCGAGACCAGCCCGCGCACGTCCAGCGACTGCGCGGCCAGCCGGTTGATGTTGGGCATCAGGTCCGGGAACGTTTCTTCATTGAGATAGGTGCGCTCCAGGCTTTCGCCGTAGATCCACACGATGTTGCGCGGCTTGGTCAGCGGCTGCGTCGGCACGCGGTACTCGGCCTTGACCATGCTGTAGTCGACCGGGCGCATCTGCTGGTACAGGCGCTGGCCATCGCTGTAGAGCGGACTCACCGCGATGGCGACGAACCACATGGCCATGAAGCCGGCAAACACCGCCTTGCCATGCGCGGGGCGGTGCCGACGACGCAGGCGCGCCAGCAGCAAAGGGGTGAGCGAGAGCAAGGCCAGTGCGATGAAGCCGGCGATGTAGTGCTTGAAGTCGGCGACGCCGGCGCCTTCCATGTCCGCGCCAAGGTGATACAGCGTGGCCGCATTGAGACCGTCACCGGACAACGTGTTGATCAACCACCATGCACTGAGCGTCAGCAGCAGCAATGACATCAGGCTTGCCTTCCACCACACCCATGTGTCGGATGCGAGGAACAGCCAGGTGAGCAGCAACAGCGACAGCAGCAGGATCCAGAGCATAAGCACTTTTGGCAGTGGAGACAGGTGGTGATGGACGCCGTGACGACGCAGTTCCCATCCGACCGGCTGTCCCAACCACACATGCATGACAAGCCGATGACTGGATCATGCCTGCACGAACCTGACTGAAATGTTTGTTGAAAACGACATTTCACCTCACGCATCGCACTGCAATATGCGGCGTAAAACAGGCGTGAAGAGGTGCGCGCGATGCTGCACTGCATCGCGCGTTTCTCTGTGCGTTTATATGCTCTGTCTGAATGCGTGACGCGCGTGGCAAGCGCGTCAACGGTGCCCGCGTTCTTCCTTCGATCGCGCGCGACGATCGAAGATCAACGCACTGAGGATGATGCCCAGCCCGAGGAACACGCCGATCAGCATCAGGGTGAATGCGATGGCGGGATAGCCGAACAAATGCCACCCGGTATCGACCTTCATCATCATCGCGGCGGCAAGAATCAGTGCGGCGGTGACGATGCCGGCAGAAACGCGGTTGGCGATCTTCTGCAGGTTCTCCATCAGCCGTGATTCTTCCAGCCCGGTGACTTTCATCTGCAGGCGGTTTTCGGCGAGCAGGGCAAGGATATCGGTCATCTTGCGCGGCCCATCGCGCAGCAGCTGCTGCATCTCCATGGCCTCGCTGGCGAGATTGGCAGCGGACAGGGATTTCTTCAGTCGCGCCCGCATCACGTGCTGCAGCTGCTTCTCCACGATGCGGCGGGTGTCCAGGTCCGGCGACAGCAGGCGGCACACGGTCTCCAGATTCAACAGCGCCTTGCCGAGCAGGCTCAGCTCCGGCGGCGTCCGCAGGCCGCTGGCGGTGGCGATGCGCACCAGGTCCAGCACCACGCGGCCTTCGGAGAAGCTGCTGTTGGCGGCATAGCGCGCGATGATCTGTCCAGTCTCGCGCAGGTAACGTTCTTCATCGAAGAACTCGAGCCGCGTGCTGATGCCGATGATCTCATCGGCCACTTCCTCGCCGCGTCCATCCACCGCAGCGAACAACAGTTTCAGCAGGCGTTCGCGCAGTCGCGGCGGCATGTGCGCGACCATGCCCAGGTCGAAGATCGCCAGGCGACCCGCCGGTGTGACACGCAGGTTGCCCGGATGCGGATCGGCGTGGATCTCGCCATGCACGAAGATCTGGTCGACATACCCGCGGATCAGCGCGGCGGCGAGCGGCGCCATCGGCTGTTCGGTGCGGCGCACGTCGGGGATCATGTCCACGCGCACGCCCTGGGCCAGTTCCATGGTCAGCACGCGATGGCTGCAGTAATCCCAGATCGGCTGCGGCACCCACAGCGGCTTGAACGGCTTGAGGTGCTGGCCGAAGCGCTGCAGGTTCTCCGCTTCGGCCTGGTAGTCCAGCTCCTGCATCAGGGTCTTGGCGAATTCATTGAGCCAGTCGCGCAGGCGTACGCGACGGCCGACCTGGGTGAGGTGGTCGGCGGCCAGCGCGAAGCTGCGCAGCACCTCCAGGTCCGAGCGCAGCTGCGCGGCGACCTCCGGCTTCTGCACCTTGACCGCCACCTGGCGTCCATCGTGCAGTTCGGCGCGGTGCACCTGGGCGATCGAGGCGCAGCCCAGCGGCACCGGATCGAAACTGGCGAACAGCTTGGACACCGAGGCCCCGAGCTCCTGTTCGATGATGGCCGCGACCCGCTCGACCGGGATCGGCGCGACGTTCTCCTGCATCCGTTCCAGCGCCGTGGCGAACTCCACCGGCACCATGTCCGGGCGGGTGGAGAGCATCTGGCCCAGTTTGACGAAGGTCGGCCCCAGCGATTCCAGATCGGTGACGAACTGCTCCGGGTTGCCCTCCGGCGGCACGTCATGGACGGCGCGCGCGTCCAGGTTCATGCCGGAAAACACCCCGGAATTACGGTAGCGCAGCAGCAGGCGCAGGATCTGGCTGCGGCGGTTCATGCCCTTGACCAGCGACGGCGAACCGGGGACGACGGGCGTGGTATTCAAGCAGGACTCCGGGGCGACGATCACCGGCAGTGTGGCGGGGCGGCAGTGGTGGGCCGGTGAATCCGTGCCCGCTACCGCGACAGGGGGCGGATCGGTCAGAATCGGCGCTCCTGCTTCCTCTTTGGATCCACCATGGCCGGTGCCAGTCTGTTCGCGTTGCTCGATGATATTGCGTCCCTGCTGGACGACGTGGCGGTGCTGACCAAGGTCGCGGCCAAGAAAACCGCCGGCGTGCTCGGCGACGATCTGGCGCTGAACGCCCAGCAGGTGACCGGGGTCAGCGCCAACCGGGAGCTGCCCGTGGTGTGGGCGGTGGCGAAGGGCTCGCTGGTCAACAAGGCGATCCTGGTGCCGGCCGCGCTGGCGATCAGCGCGTGGCTGCCGTGGGCGATCACCCCGTTGATGATGATCGGTGGCGCGTTCCTCTGCTACGAGGGCGTGGAGAAGCTGGCGCACCGCTTCCTGCACTCGCGCGATGAGGACGAGCAGCGCAGGGCCGAGCGGGTCAAGGCGCTGGCCGATGAGAAGGTGGACATGGTCGCGTGGGAGAAGGACAAGGTGAAGGGCGCGATCCGCACCGACTTCATCCTCTCGGCCGAGATCATCGTGCTGTCGCTGGGCGTGGTCTCGAGCGCGCCGTTCCTCAACCAGGTCACCGCCCTGGTGGTGATCGCGCTGGCGATGACGGTGTTCGTCTACGGCCTGGTCGCCGGCATCGTGAAACTCGACGACCTGGGCCTGTACCTGTCGAACAAGGGCGCGGCGCTGGCTGCGATCGGCCGGGGCCTGCTGGTGGCCGCACCGTGGCTGATGAAGTTCCTCTCGGTCGCCGGTACCGCGGCGATGTTCCTGGTCGGTGGCGGCATCCTGGTGCACAGCGTCGCGCCGCTGCACCACGCGATCCTGGCGATGGGCGGCGACGGCAGTTGGGGCTGGCTGATCAACGCGCTGGGCAACGTGATCGTCGGCGTGGTGATCGGTGCGGTGGTGCTGGGGGCGGTCACCGTGTTCCAGAAGCTGCGCGGGGCCAAGCCCGCGCACTGAGGCGCGGCCGGGTCAGCCCGGTTCCCACCCGCGCAGGGCGTCCAGCTCGGCGCGGGCACGGGCCAGCCGGCGGCCGGACAGCGCGTCGATCGCGCGTTGCAGCCACGGCGACGCCGGTACGCGCTGGACCCAACGGCGGGCCAGGACCAGCGCGGCCAGCATGGCCAGCGTCCCGGCACCCAGCGAGACCAGCAACCACGGCGCAGCGAACGCGCCCAGGTCCACCCCCCACGCCTGCCAGGCCACCAGCACCGGCACCGCCAACCACAGCCAGCACCACGGCAGGCCGAGCAGCAGTTCGGTCACCGCCGTGTGCCGGCGCAGCGCGGCCAGCTGCTGCGATTGCTCCAGCACCGTCTGCGTCGGCTGCAGCTGCCGGCGGCGCTGCAGGCGGGTGATGCTGGCGATGATCACCGCGATGCAATAGGCATGCAGCGCCAGCGCGCTGAGCATCACTGCCAGCGGCGGTTGCTGCCACCACTGGCTGCCGCAGTACACCGCCAACCCCAGCCAGAACACCAGCTGCAGTCCCTGCCAGAGGCTGAAGAGGCCGAGCTGGCGCTGGACGCTGCGTTGCCGGTGGCTGCGCCACGCCTCCAGCGCGAACGCCGCCTGCGCATCGGTGGGGTTCCCGATGCTGTTCCACAGCTGCTTGAGTTCATCCGGTTGCATGGCGGGCTCCTCGGTCCGTGGGATTCAGGCGCGTGCGCAGCTGCTGGCGCAGGCGGTGCAGGCGGGTGGAGACGTTGGCGACGCTGATGCCCAGCACCTCGGCGATCTGGCGATGGTCGTGGTCGTCCAGGTGCAGCAGCATCAGCGCACGGTCCAGCGGCGGCAGCGCATGGATGGCGACCTCCAGCTGATGCAGGGCGTGGCGCTGTTCGGGCGGAAGCGCTTCGTCGGTCGCGGGCAGATCGTCATCCAGGGGCGCGTGGTGCTGCTGCCTGTGCTGCTGCCGCCGCCATTGCGAGATCGCCACGTTGAGTGCCACCCGGTACAGCCAGGTCGAAAAGCGTGCCCGTGCCGGGTCGAACCCTTCGAACGCCGCCCACGCCTGCACGCTGATCTCCTGGACCAGATCGAGCCGATCCTCGGGATGATGGCAGTAGCCGCGTGCCACGTTCAGCACGATGCCGCGGTGCTGCTCCAGCAGCGCGGCAAAGCGCGGGCGCAGGTCGGTGTCGCGTGCGGGCAGTGTCATGTCCATACCCGGGTGATACGCGCCGGTGCCCGGAATATCACAGCCACGGGATCAGCCCGCCGGGGGTTCGGCCGCCTGCACGCGGTTCTTGCCGACCCGCTTGGCCGCATACAGCGCCGCATCGGCGCGCCGCAGCAGCGCGTCCGCCGCTTCGCCCGGCAGCCATTGCGCCAGGCCGGCGCTGAAGTGCACCGGCACCCGGTGTCCGTCCAGCGGCAGCGGCCGCTGCGCCAGCGAGCGCTGCAGGCGCAGCAGGGTGGACATGCTGTCCGCCGCCGGCGTTTCCGGCAGCAGCAGGACGAACTCATCTCCACCCAGCCGCGCGATCGCATCGCTGCTGCGCAGGTGCAGCTGGCAGACCTCGACCAGGTGGCGAAGCACCGCATCGCCGCCGGCATGGCCGTGCAGCGTGTTGGTCTGATGGAAATCGTCCAGGTCGAGCAGGGCCAGCGCCAGCGGATGGCCGTGGCGGGCGGCGCGCGCCCGTTCGCGCTCGAGCAGCTCGTCCAGCCCGCGCCGGTTGAGCGCACCGGTCAGCGGGTCGCTGCGGATCAAGCCGGACACCTCGCGCAGCTCCTGCTCCAGCTCGGCGATGCGCTGTTCGGCCTGCTCCACTTCGCGGCGCGCGTTGCCGAGGTGGTCGCGCGCCTGCAGGGCCTGGTCCTGGACCCGGCCGGTATCCTGCAGGACGTCCTGCAGCAGCTGGTTGAGATCGGCGATGCTGCGCGCCTCCTTCAGGGCCAGTGCGTAACTGCTGATCCGGTCGTGGTATTCGCCGGTGCTGACCGCCATGCCATCCAGGCGCTCGATGAAGCCGCCCATGACGTTCTTCATCGCCGCCTTGGATTCGACGATGCCCTGCTTGAGCAGGCCCTGCTTGTAGATCACTTCGCGCAGGTTGGCGCGTGCCTGTTCCACCGAGTCGCGATCGAGCGGGCCACCGATCAGCGAGCGCACCGCGTGCACCTGGCCGTGCAGCCAGCTGCTGTCATCGAGCAGTTCGCTGATGTTGTCCAGCAGCAGATCGAACAGGCTCAGCAGCAGCTCCTGCTGTTCCTGCCAGCCATCGCTGCGCACGCCGATCTGGTGCGAGAGCTCCCGCAGCCGCTGTTCGATCGGCTGCAGCGGCTGGCCCGGATGCCAGTGGCGCAGTTCACCGGCCAGCTGCACCGGCTCCTCGCGCAGCTCGGGCATGTTCTGCAGCAAGCTGGCCACGGTCACCCCGACGGTGTGCCGCAGCAGCTCGCGCAGGCGAAGGCTGTCGGGCTGGCCGTCCGGCGTTTCCTGCTCGATGGTGCGGATGTACTTGTCGATCAGCTGGCGCATCGCGCGGCCGTAGCTGACCCAGTCGGCGCTGCGCTGCGCCGACTGCAGGCGCAGGCCCATGTCGCCCAGCTCGCCGGGGAGGGTGGACATGCCGTTGGCGAAGGCCGCCAGCAGCGGCTCGGGCGTATCGATGCCGGCGAACAGGCGCTGCAGCATCGCGCTGCTGCCGCCCTTGGGCCCGGGCGCCGGCTCGCTGGCGGCGTCCAGCACCGTGCCCGCGCTCTGCCGCCGCGACAGCAGCCGCCCGACGGCGGTGCCGGGGCTGGGGGGAGCATCGTGCGGGTCCGTCATGCGGCAGATCCTTGCAGGGCACGGCCAAGGGCCGGAGCGGTGGAGAGGTGGGAACAGTATCGGCGCAGTCGGGTCGGGCTTGAACCGGTCCTGCATGGCAGGATGGTAAGCACGGCAATGGCAGGAGCGTGCGATGAAGGTGATGCTGGTGGGAGCGACCGGACTGGTCGGCGGTCATGTGCTGCGGCAACTGCTGGACGACCCGCGCTGCGATGCGGTGGTGGCCCCGACCCGGCGGCCGGTGGGCGTCACCGACGCGGCGCTGCTCAATCCCGTGGTGGACTTCGCGCAGCTGCCGGCCGAGGCCGACTGGTGGGCGGTGGATGCCGTGATCTGCGCGCTCGGTACCACGATCAAGCAGGCCGGCAGCAAGGAGGCGTTCGCACGGGTCGACCATGATTTCCCGCTGGCCGTGGCGCGGCGGGCGCGTGCCCAGGGCGCGCATGCTTTCGCGTTGAACTCGGCGATGGGCGCCGACCCGGACGCGCGCATCTTCTACAACCAGGTCAAGGGGCGGCTGGAACACGGCCTGCGGGACCTGGGCTATCCGTCGCTGACGCTGGTCCGCCCCGGGCTGATCGGGGGCGAACGTGCCGAGCGGCGTACCGGCGAGCATCTGGCCAGCGTGGTGCTGGGCGTGCTGGGTCCGGTCCTGCCGCGCGCGTGGCGGATCAATCCGGCCGAGAGGATCGCCGCCGCGCTGGTCGAGGCGGTGCTGGTGCCGACGCCCGGCGTCAGGATCGTGGGCTCGGCCGATCTGGCGGAGCGCTGAGCCGCTGACGGGCGGACGCGCGGCCACCCGGCCACCCGGCCACTGCGCTACCCTTTCTGCCCCTCAAGCGGTCCCTGCCATGTCCGTCGACAAGAACCAACGCGATCTCGAAGCCGGTATCCACACCGATCTGGAGGGGCGGCTGACCTACGGCGGCTATCTGCGCCTGGACCAGCTGCTGTCGGCCCAGCAGCCGCTGTCCAACCCGCCGCACCACGACGAGATGCTGTTCATCATCCAGCACCAGACCTCGGAGCTGTGGCTGAAGCTGCTGGCGCACGAACTGCGCGCGGCGATCGGCTTCCTGCAGCGCGACGAGGTGTGGCAGTGCCGCAAGGTACTGGCGCGCAGCAAGCAGGTGCTGCGCCAGCTGACCGAACAGTGGTCGGTGCTGGAGACGTTGACGCCCTCGGAGTACATGGGCTTCCGCGACGTGCTGGGTCCGTCGTCGGGCTTCCAGTCCCTGCAGTACCGCTACATCGAATTCCTGCTGGGCAACAAGAACGCGCAGATGCTGCAGGTGTTCTCGCATGACCCGGCCGGCCAGGCCCAGCTGCAGGAGGTGCTCGATGCCCCCAGCCTGTACGAGGAGTTCCTGCGCTACCTGGCGCGCTTCGGCCATCCGGTTCCGGCCGGCTACCAGGGCCGCGACTGGCAGCAGCCGCACGTGGCCGACGATGCGCTGCACCCGGTGTTCGAGCGGATCTACCAGAACACCGACCGTTTCTGGCGCGAGTATGCGCTGTGCGAGGACCTGGTCGATCTGGAGACCGCTTTCCAGCTCTGGCGCTTCCGCCACATGCGCACGGTGATGCGGGTGATCGGCTTCAAGCGCGGGACCGGCGGCTCCAGCGGGGTCGGCTTCCTGCGCCAGGCGCTGGAGCTGACCTTCTTCCCGGAGCTGTTCCAGGTGCGCACCACGATCCGCAACGACGACCCGATGCCGCCGGACGCCTGATCCGGCATCGACCGCAATAAGCCTATTCATATTTAGCGGCCCCATCCGCCGTACGGTGCGGCAGGCCCCGTCGTTGCTGCGCTGCCGGTCCCAGGCCGGCAGTTGCAGATGCAAGTTCAGCGACCGTGCCGCCAGCGGCACACATCAGCGTGTATTTGACGTGAACGTGGTTGGTCTGGGATTCTCCCGCGCTGCTTTCGCACATCGGACGTGCATGTCTTCCACCGAACCCAGGAATCCCGCATGAGCGTAGACGCCGCCGCGAAATCCGTTCCCGATCCGGCGCTGCCGGAGTTCAAGACCACGCTGGGCCATCCGCGCCCGTTGTGGATGCTGTTCATGACCGAATTCTGGGAACGCTTTGCGTTCTACGGCATCCGCTGGGCCCTGGTGCTGTACATCGTCGCGCAGTTCTTCGACGGTGATTCGGCCGGCCAGGCGGCCGCCAGCCGGACCTACGGTGCCTATCTGGCGCTGGTCTACGCCGCCGCCATCTTCGGTGGCTACGTGGCCGATCGGGTGCTGGGCTATCAACGCTCGATCCTGACCGGCGCGGTGATCATGGCCGCCGGCCTGTTCATGGTGGCCATGCCCAACAAGGAAATCTTCGAGCTGGGCCTGGCCACGATCATCATCGGCAACGGCCTGTTCAAGCCCAACATCTCGACCATGGTCGGCAAGCTGTACGGCCTGAAGGACGAGCGCCGCGATTCGGGCTTCACCATCTTCTACATGGGCATCAACATCGGCGCGATGATCGCCCCGGTGCTGACCCAGTACCTGGCCGAGCGCGTGTTCGGCACCCAGGCGATGCCGTCCTACAAGATGGTCTTCATCGCGTCGGGCATCGGCATGCTGATCAGCCTGGCCTGGTTCTATGTCGGCCGTGCCGGCCTGAAGGGCATCGGCGCCCCGCCGGCCGGTGCCGAGGGCTATGGCCGCATCGTGATGGTGTTCATCGGTGCGATCGTGGCGATCCCGGTCGCGTTCTTCCTGCTCTCCACCGGTGCCACCGCGCTGGCCTGGATCCTGGGCGTGATGTTCATCGCGCTGGCGATCCTGCTGCTGGTCGAAGGCATCCGCGAAGGCAAGGTCCAGCGTGACCGCGTGATCGCGATGCTGATCATCTTCACCTTCAACGTGATGTTCTGGATGTTCTTCGAACAGGCCGGCAGCTCGTTCACCTTCCTGGCCGACAACATCGTCAACCGCAACCTGGGCGGCTGGGAATTCCCGACCGCCTGGTTCCAGTCGGTCAACTCGGTGGCGATCATCACCCTGGCCCCGATCATCGCCTGGATCTGGATCAAGCTGGGCCGCGCCAACCCGTCGATCCCGCGCAAGTTCGGCCTCGGCCTGCTGTTCAACGGTGCGGCGTTCGCGCTGCTGATGGTGGCCCTGTCGAGCATGGTCGTGGACGGCAAGATTCCGTTCTGGACGCTGTTCATGGTCTACGTGATCCAGTCCGTCGGTGAGCTGTGCCTGTCGCCGATCGGCCTGTCGATGGTGACCAAGCTCGCTCCGGTGCGCCTGGTCGGCTTCGGCATGGGCGGCTGGTTCCTGTCCACCGGCATCGGCAACAACATGTCCGGCATCTTTGCCGGCGTGGTCAGCGGCGAAGGCGGCATGACCGTGGAATCGGCGCTGAAGGGCTACACCTTCGGCTTCTGGGCGTTGATCATTTCCGGCGTGGTGCTGTTCCTGGTCGCCCCGCTGATCAACAAGCTGATGCACGGCGTCAAGTGAGGACTGCGATGCGCATGAAAGCCGCGGGGATGTCGATGATCGTGGCCGGCCTGCTGGCCGCCTGTTCGCCGTCGTCGGCGCCCACCGCTGCGCCTGCGCAGCCGCTGGATACCGCCGAGCAGAAAGCCCCGGTCGCCGATCCCGGTGAACCGGTGGCCTCGGGCAACACCCCGGCCGCGGCGGACATCGCCGCGATCGCGGCGCTCAACGCCCAGTTCGATCCGGCGCGCGACCCGGTCGCCGACCTGGCCACGGCCAAGGTCGAGGCCCAGCGCGGCGGCAAGCGCATCATCGTGGACGTGGGCGGTGAGTGGTGCCCTTGGTGCCATCTGATGGACGGTTTCATCGAAGGGGATGCGGAGATCCGCAGCTTCCGCGATGCGAACTACGTCTGGATGAAGGTCAACTACAGCGAAGAGAACGAGAACGCGACCTTCCTGTCGCAGTTCCCGCCCGTGAAGGGCTATCCGCACCTGTTCGTACTGGACGCCGACGGCAAGCTGCTGCACTCGCAGTTCACCGGCGAGCTGGAGGCCGACAAGGGGCAGAAGAAGGGCTACGACCGTGGCCGCTTCTTCGCCTTCATGAAGCAATGGGCGCCCCCGAAGGCGTCGTGATCGAAGAGGCCGCGGATTCCGCGGCCTTTTTTTTGCCCTCAATTTCCGCACCCTGCTGCCGCTACCCCCAAGGACCTCATGCCGCGCTGTTCGTGGCGGACAACCGACGGAATTCGACGCATGCAGCCGGGCACCAGCGACAGCACCACCGATGTTTCCCTTGATGCGCCGGCCGGCGTGAGCCTGCCGCCGGTCGATGTCCTGCTCGACGACCAGACCGCGCCGGATGCGCTCGATGGCGAGGCCGGGACGCCGGCACCGGGCGCGATCCGCTACCGCCTGCCGATGGTCTCCGTACCCGACAACGTGCTGCTCAAGGCCGCGGTGCAGAAGCTGGTGGAGCAGAAGGCGCAGCTGGATGCGCTGGCACGCCAGGGCAACCTGCCCGGCCTGATCCCGGCCGAGTGGCAGGGCAGCGGCCCCCGCGGCGTGGACCTGCAGGGCTTCGTCCTGAGCGTGGTGCCGTTCCTGCAGAACGCCGGCAAGGACGAAACCGCCCCGGCACGCCTGCCGCTCAAGCACGTGCTCGGCGATGCCGGGCGCTGGGACGAGCACGACGTGGAGGAACCCAGATCGCTGGCGTTCTTCCTGGCCAGCGATGATCGCGCCAGCGCTGGCACGAAAGACTCTGCCGAGGTGTACCTGGTCGGCGCGCTCGGCCTGGCCTGGGCGCACGAAGGGCGCACCCGCCCGGGCTTCCTGCGCGCGATGGGGTACGACAGCATGGCCGCGCGCGTGCACCTGCTGCCGTATCCGGCGGCAGCGCAGCTGGCGCTGTACAGCGTCACCGCGCACGGGGTGACCCAGATCTGGTGCGTGCTGGACCGGCGCAAGGTGCGCCCGCTGCTGGCGCCGTGGATCAGCGTGCCGTTGCTGACCGCGTACGGGGTCAACGCCCCGCAGACCTGGCCGACCAGCTTCCCGGCGGTGGAGGAGGTGGCCGCGATGCTGGCCGCCGCGCGGGGCGGCAAGGGGCCGGTCGAAGCGGACCTGGGCAAGGTGGCGGCCAAGGTCGCCCAGGACGCGTCGGGCGAAGCCTGGATGCCGGTCAGCCTGCTCCAGGTCGGCACCTGGGCACCGCGCTGGCGCTACTTCATGGCCACCTTCATCGGCCTGCCATCGCTGTTGCTGGTGGTCGCCGCGCTGGCCCTGCCGGGCGCGATCGAAGCCGCCGCCGTCGCCGCCTCGCTGGGCTTTGCCGGCGGCGCGATCGGTGCCCTGGCGGCGCCGTGGGTGCATGCACGGCGCAAGCACCTGAGCTGAGGGGCGACGGAGGCGCAACGACCAACGGTCGTTGCCTGCCGGCATCGCGCAGGTCCCACCGGCATCGCGCAGGTACCCACCGTGGGTGGGTACGCCTTGCGATCAGCTCTCGTCCATCCGCTGCAGGCCTTCGCCGGCCAGGCGCAGGATCAGCGTTTCCAGCAGCTGCTCTTCCTCTTCGCTGAGTACGGACATCAGCTTGCGGGTGATGTCGATCACCAGCGGGGCGATGGTCTCGTACACCTCGAATCCGGCGGCCGACAGCGCCAGAACCGAACGGCGGCGGTCGTCGCCATGGGTTTCACGTTTGATGAAGCCGCGTTCGAGCAGTCTGGCCACGGCGCGGCTGACCGCGACCTTGTCCATCGCGGTGCGATCGGACACCTCGCTGGCCGACGAGCCCGGGTACAGCGCCAGGACCGTGATCACCCGCCACTCGGGGATCGCCAGGCCATAACGGTCGCCGTACAGCTTGGCGATATTGCCGCTGACCCGGTTGGACAGAACGCTCAGCCGATACGGCAGGAACTGCTCCAGATCGAGCAGGGCGTGCGAGGCGCGGATGCTGTGACTGCTGGGATCGGGCGGGTTCATGCTGCGGTGCACCTTGATGGTGGTTTCATGTGAAACTATAACCTACGTTCCGGACTCCGCATTCTCGCGGGTCTGCCTTCCTACCGCACCTGGTTTTTTCCGATGCGGACTGCTTTGGAGCCACAGCATGACCAGCCAAACGAGCACCGCGTCCTACGCACCCGATCCGGGCATGCAGGTCACCACCTTCGAAAACCCGATGGGTATCGATGGTTTCGAGTTCGTCGAGTTCGCCGCCCCGGCCGGCCGTGGCGCGGAACTGCACGACTATTTCCGCAAGATGGGCTTCACCGCGGTGCTGCGCCACAAGCAGCGCGCGATCACGGTCTATCGCCAGGGCGACGTGAACTTCCTGGTCAATGAAGAGCCGGATTCGTTCGCCTCGGACTTCGCCGAGAAGCACGGCCCGTGCGCCTGCGGTTTCGCGATCCGCTTCAAGAAGCCGGGCGACGAGGTCTACCAGATGGCGCTGGGCAACGGTGCCGAAGCGATCGACTTCAAGCCGGAGACGCGCGCCGTCGCCGCCCCGATCATCAAGGGCATCGGCGACTGCATGCTGTACCTGGTCGACCGCTACGGCGCCAACGGCAGCATGTTCGATACCGACTACGCGCCGATCGAGGGCGTTGACCCGCGGCCGAAGGGCTTCGGGCTGACCTTCATCGACCACCTGACCCACAACCTGTACTTCGGCAACATGCAGCAGTGGTCGGATTACTACGCGCGCCTGTTCAACTTCCGCGAGATCCGCTACTTCGACATCAAGGGCCTCAAGACCGGCCTGGTGTCCAAGGCGATGACCGCCCCGGACGGCATCGTGCGCATCCCGCTCAACGAATCCTCCGATCCGAAGAGCCAGATCAACGAATACCTCGACGCCTACAAGGGCGAGGGCATCCAGCACATCGCCTGCTTCACCGAGAACATCTACGAGACCGTGGAAGCGATGCGCGCCCAGGGCGTGGAGTTCCTCGACACCCCGGACACGTATTTCGATGTGATCGACATGCGCGTGCCCAACCACGGTGAAGACGTGCCCCGACTGGCGAAGAACAAGATCCTGATCGACGCCGACCCGGAGACCCACCAGCGCAAGCTGCTGCAGATCTTCACCACCAACTGCATCGGGCCGATCTTCTTCGAGATCATCCAGCGCAAGGGCAACGAAGGCTTCGGCGAAGGCAACTTCACCGCGCTGTTCGAAAGCATCGAGCGCGACCAGATCAAGCGCGGCGTGCTGTAACGTGACATCGCGGGGCCGGGAGTGACCCGGCCACCGTCCTGCTGGCGCGCCGGGGTGACCTGGCCGCCAGACCGTAACGCCCGTACGCCTTCCGCTTCTTTCCAGGCCCTGCCAGGACACGCACAGATGAGCACCTCCCTCACCGCCCGCGGTTACCAGACCGGCTTCGGCAACGAGTTCGCCACCGAGGCGGTGCCCGGCGCACTGCCGGTGGGGCGGAACTCTCCGCAGCGTGTCGCCCATGGCCTGTATGCCGAACAGCTGTCCGGTACGGCGTTCACCGCGCCGCGCGGCAGCAACCGCCGCAGCTGGGTGTACCGCATCCGCCCGGCGGTGACCCACGGCGAATTCACCCCCTTCCTCCAGCCGCATCTGCATGGCGACTTCGCGCAGGGCGCGGTCTCGCCCAACCAGCTGCGCTGGGATCCGTTGCCGCTGCCGGGCACGCCCACCGATTTCATCCAAGGGCTGTACACCATGGGGGGCAACGGCTCGCCGGACGCCCACGGCGGCGTCGGCATCCACCTGTATGCCGCCAACCGCGACATGCAGGGCCGCTACTTCTACAACGCCGATGGCGAGCTGCTGATCGTGCCGCAGCTCGGCCGCCTGCGCCTGCTCACCGAGCTGGGCGTGATCGAGATCGAGCCGCAGCAGATCGCAGTGATTCCGCGTGGCGTGCGCTTCCGTGTCGAGCTGCCCGATGGCGACGCGCGCGGCTACGTCTGCGAGAACTTCGGCGCGCTGCTGAAGCTGCCGGACCTGGGCCCGATCGGCTCCAACGGCCTGGCCAATCCGCGCGACTTCGAGACCCCGCATGCGGCGTTCGAGAACCTCGACGGCGCGTTCGAACTGATCGCCAAGTTCGAGGGCCAGCTGTGGCGCGCGGACATCGATCATTCGCCGCTGGACGTGGTCGCCTGGCACGGCAACTACGCGCCATACCGCTACGATCTGCGCCGCTTCAACACGATCGGCTCGATCAGCCACGACCATCCCGATCCCTCGATCTTCCTCGTGCTGCATTCGCCCAGCGACACCCCGGGCACCAGCAACATGGACTTCGCGATCTTCCCGCCGCGCTGGCTGGTCGCGCAGGACACGTTCCGCCCGCCATGGTTCCACCGCAACATCGCCAGCGAGTTCATGGGCCTGATCCATGGCGCCTACGATGCGAAGGCGGAAGGCTTCGTGCCCGGTGGTGCCTCGCTGCACAACTGCATGAGCGGCCACGGCCCGGACGCGGCGACCTTCGAGAAGGCCTCCGCGGCCGACCTGAGCAGGCCGGACGTGATCAAGGACACCATGGCCTTCATGTTCGAAACCCGCGGCGTGATCCGTCCGACCGCCCAGGCGATGGAGGCCGCGCACCGCCAGCGCGGGTATCAGCAGTGCTGGCAGGGGTTGAAGGCGAATTTCTCGGGCTGACGCCGTTTCAGATCACGGCGATCAGGAACCGGTCGGCATGCTCCTTCGGCAGCACCTCCAGCAACCGCTGCCGCACCCGTTCGGCGTAGCCGGTCGAGGTCAGCCCGGGCAGCGCCTCAAGGGCGGCGTACAGCGCGGCCAAGACTGCTTCATCGCTGCGCGACTGCTGCAGGGTATGGAACAGCGACGCCGCCTGCGGATGACGCTGCAGTTCCAGGATGTCGAGCAGATAGATCCGCGCGGCGACCAGCGAGCGGCGGCGTTCGCTGGTCGCCGGCACCGGTACCACGGTTGGCATCACGCCGGGCGCGGGCGCGGCGGGCGCGACAACGGCGGCCTCCGCGACCGCATGCGACACCAGGTACCCGCTCTGGATCAGCTGGATCACCATCGCCGGGGTTTCCGGTCCGACCAGCTGGCCGAGCTGGACCAGGTCGCGCTGGCCGTCGCACAGGATCAACAGCCGGCGCTGGCGCATGTCCAGCGGAGCGCGGTGGGCCTGCAGCGCGGTGCGGGCAAGGTCGGTCTTCTGCGGTTGCATTAGGGGCGGGGTCGATGCGGTGCAGGCCGAGCCTGAACGCGGCAGGTGAAACGCGGATGACAGCGATGCCGTGCATGCCGCCCACACGGCCCTCGCGCTAGGCTGCGCCCATTCAACGGGAGGATGCAGGCATGAAACAGCCGGGAAGCGTGATGGCACTGGGGATGCTGCTGGCCTTGGCCGCGTGCGGGCGCGCGCCGGAAACCCCGTCCAGCGATGCCGGGGCAGCCGTGCCTGCACCCGCGGCGGACACTGCGCCCGCAGCGCCCGCCACGGCGGCACCGGGCACGGCAACGCAGGGACCGGCGCGGCTGGATGGCTACGGCCCCGTGGCGCTGGGCAGCACGCTGGACGAGGTACGCGCGGCCTGGAAGGAACCGCTGCAGGGCGAGGTCGCCGACGACTATTGCCATGCGCTGCGGCCCGAAGGCGCACAGGCCGAGGACGTGATCTTCATGATCGAAGGCAGGCGCCTGGTGCGTTATGACGTGCGCAACGATCGCATCGTCGCCCCGGGCGGCGGCAAGGTCGGCATGTCGCTCGGCCAGCTGCAGACGCTGTACCCGGACCGCGGCGACCTGACCCCGCACAAGTACGACGAGAAAGGCCACAACCTGCGCGTGCGCCCGGCGACCGAGGGCGGTGCAGTGGTCAACTTCGAGATCAATGGCGATGGCAACGTCACCGCCTGGCGGGTCGGCAAGACCCCGCAGGTGGACTACGTGGAAGGCTGCTCCTGAGCCACCGGCACTGCCCCGGCCGCGGCGCTGGGGCGGGCCTTCACCGTTCGACCTGGGCTGGCCCTAGAATCGGCTCACATCTGTCACCGGGGAGCACCAGATGATCGCTGCCACTGTTTGGTTCGTGCTGGGCCTGGTGCTGTTGGCACTGGGGGGCGATTCCATCGTCAAGGCTGCCTCCGGGCTGGCCCAGCGCTTCGGCGCCTCGCCCTTCGTGGCGGGGTTGCTGCTGGTCGCCTTCGGCACCTCGCTGCCCGAGCTGGTGGTCAATGCGCGCGCCTTCGTGGTCGGGGCGGAAGAACTCGCGCTGGGCAACGTGGTGGGCAGCAATATCGTCAATGTCGGGCTGACCCTCGGCCTGGCGGCCCTGGCCGCGCCGCTGCTGGTCCGCGCGCGCCTGCTCTCGCCGCTGCTGGTGTGCCTTGCGGCGGCCAGCCTGTTGCTGATCCTGTTCGGCCTGGATGGCGTGATCGCGCGCTGGGAAGGGGGCGTGCTGCTGCTCGCCTTCGTCGCCCTGCTGGTGGTCCTGCTGCGCCGCGCGCGGGCGGAATCCGAGCCGGTGCGCGAGGCCATCGCCGGCTATGCGATGACCCGTACCGGGCTGTTCCTCAACATCCTGCGGCTGCTGTTCGCGGCGGTCTGCCTGTACTACGGCGCGCGCTGGATCGTGCAGGCCGCACCGGTGTTCGGCGCCGGGCTGGGCTGGTCGCCGCTGCTGGTCGGCCTGCTGCCGGTGGCGATCGGCACCGCATTGCCCGAAGTGGCGGCAGCCATTGCCGCCGCCCGGCGTGGTCAGGGCGACATGGTGCTGGGCCACGTGATCGGCTCGAGCCTGTTCAACCTGCTGGTGGTGGTCGGCGGCATGGCCGCGCTGCGGCCGCTGGCGCTGCCTGCGTCGTTCGTGAAGCTGGAACTGCCGGCGGCGATCGCCTTCGTGCTGGTGCTCTACCCGATGCTGCGTGGTGACCTGACGATCAGCCGGCGCGAAGGCGCGGTGCTGGTGGTGGCGTTCGTGGGGTGGATCGCGCTGGAGCTGGCGTTGATCGGCAGCGTGTGAGCTTGACGGCCAACCGGTGAAGCAGCCGGCCAGCGGCCGGCACTACCGTTTCGCAGACATGTTGCAGCCGGCCAGCGGCCGGCTCTACAGCGGTGCGGGCTTGTTCAAGCCGGCCAGCGGCCGGCTCTACTGGCTGTCGCGGGAAATGGGCGCCTTCGCATCATCGGCGTCGGCGTCGGCGTCGTCGCGGCGCGGTTCCGGCGGCGGCAGCTGTTCTTCCTTGGCGGTCTTGTGGCCCGGCAGCTCCGGCCGGGTTTCCATGAGCAGCGACAGCGCGGCCTTGGCCATCATGTGCGCGCTGATCGGCGCGGTGATGAACAGGAACACGGTGATCAGCAGCTCGCGCGGCTGCGGATCTTCGCCGAGGAAGATGTGATAGCAGACCGAACCCACCAGCACGCAGCCCACGCCCAGCGTGCTGGCCTTGGTCGGTGCATGCAGGCGCTTGAAGAACGTGGACAGCTTCACCAGGCCGAGCGCGCCGACCAGGATGAAGAAGCAGCCGAACAGCAGCAGGATCGACAGCACGATCTGGATGAAGGTGATCATTCGACGATGTCCCGGCGCAGGACGAACTTGCTGAGCACCACCGTACTGCCGAAGCCGAGCATGGCGATGATCAGCGCGGCTTCGAAGTACACCGCCGAGTTGAGGTACATGCCGAACAGCATCAGCTCGGCGATGGCCGTCACCGACAAGGTGTCCAGGGCGAGGATGCGGTCGGGCACGGTCGGGCCGCGCAGCAGGCGCCAGGTGGCCAGCAGCATGGCCAGGCCGACCACGTGCATGCACACCACCATCGTGGTCTGGATGAACATATGTCCGGTCATGGGAAAATCTCCATCAGCGGGGCTTCGTAGCGGGATTTGATCTGCCGGATCAGTTCGTCCGGATCATCCAGGTGCAGCACGTGCACCAGCAGGTAGCGGCGGTCATCCGACAGCGCGGCCGAGACCGTGCCCGGGGTCAGCGTGATCATGCTGGTCAGCGCGGCGATGCCGTGGATGTTGGCGATATCCAGCGGCAGCCAGATGAAGCCGGGGTGGATGCGGCGCTCCGGGCCCAGCACCTGGATCGCGACCCGGATGTTGGAGACCAGGATGTCCCACAGGGTCACGAACACCAGTTTGGGCAGCGGCCTGAGCGAGCCGATCCGCGCGAACTCGCGGTCCAGCCGCGCCGCGAACAACGGCACCACCACGCCCAGGATCATGCCGAGCACGAACTGGCCGACGGTGAAGCTGTCGGACATCAGCAGCCAGAACACCACCACCATCACGCTCAGCGAGGGGGAGGGCAGGATGCGCTTGTACAGGGAAGGCTTGCCCGTCATGGCTGGCGGATCTCCGGCGTGGTGGCGCGCAGTTCACCGACGTAGTCCTGCGGCTGGAGCAGCTGGGTGGCCATCGCATCGGTGTGCTGCATCAGCGGGCCGGCGAACACGCTCATCGCGATGCCATAGCTGAGCAGCAGCGCGGCGGCGAACAGTTCCACGGTGCGCGTGGGCGCCTTGCGCGGTTTGGGCGCGCCCTCTTCGATGACCGGTACGCGCCAGAACAGGCGGATGCCGCCCCGGGTCAGGCCGACGATCACCATCAGGCTGCTGCCCAGCACCGCGGCCCACACCGCCCAGGTGTACTGCGCCGGCATGCCGGCCAGCAGCGCCGCCTTGGCCAGGAAGCCCGACAGCGGCGGCAGGCCGGCGACCGAGACGGCGCCGATCAGGAACAGCACGGCAGGCGTTTCCTTGCCCGGCATCGGTGCGATGACTTCCTTGCGGTCGCTGGCGCCGCCCCGACGGCGGCGGATCAGATCGGCGATGAGGAACAGCGCAGCGGCCACGAAAGTGCTGTGCGGCAGGTAATACAGGCCGGCAGAGAGGACTTCCGGCGTGCGCACCGAGAACGCGATGAACAGCGTCGCCGCCGAGACCACCACCAGGTAGGAGATCAGCACGCGCAGGCGCGCGGCGGCGAGCACGCCCAGGCCGCCCAGCACCAGCGTCGCCACGCCGGCCCAGAGCAGCCACTGGCTGCCGTAGCCGGCCATCGGGCCCGCGCCTTCGCCGAACCACAGCGCGCTGACCCGCAACACCGCGTACAGGCCGACCTTGGTCATGATCGCGAACAACGCAGCCACCGCGGCCGGTGCACGTGCATAGGCTTCGGGCAGCCACAGGTACAGCGGCATCAGCGCGGCCTTGCTGCAGAACACCAGCAGCAGCAGGCCCATGGTCGCCTTGACCAGGGTCAGGTGCGACGCCGGGACCTCGGCCATGCGCTGGGACAGTTCGGCCATGTTGAGCGAGCCCAGCGAGGCATACAGCAGGCCGAGCGCGATCAGGAACAGGGTCGAGGCGGTGACGTTGAACACCACGTAGTGCAGGCCGATGCGCATGCGCAGGCCGCGTCCGCCGCTGAGCAGCAGGCCGTAGGAGGCGATCAGCATCACCTCGAAGAACACGAACAGGTTGAACACGTCGCCGGTCAGGAACGCGCCGTTGAGGCCGACCAGCTGGAACTGGAAC
>Ga0182005_1000286_pt1 | contig 31643 bp, 28 predicted proteins | sample Sormic07211103_1_FD_123021 | JGI IMG/M metagenome (GOLD analysis project Ga0182005, IMG submission 123021) | Rhizosphere microbial communities from Sorghum bicolor, Mead, Nebraska, USA - 072115-103_1 MetaG | ecosystem: Host-associated > Plants > Roots > Rhizosphere | place: USA: Nebraska...
CTGCAAAACGCCCCGCATCACGCCCGTCACCTGCGTACCGGCCATGGACCGCGCGCATCGACTCAATCCCCTCCGGCCTGTGCCGAACCCGAAAAGAAGTGAGCATCTTTATGGCTTTTGCCTTTCGTCCTTCCGTTACAAACAAGATATCGCAACTACTTGCCGCCAGCCTGCTGTTGCTGGGCGCGGCAACCCATGTGCATGCCGCTGGTGATCTGTTCAATCCCGGCGCCGGCGCGAATTCCAGCAATTCAGGCGTGTCCGATGATGATTACGACGACGGCAAGTCCTGGCAAGAAATCAAGACCGAAATCCCACCGCAGCCGCAAGCCGCTAACCTGGTGTCGTTCTATGTCAGCCCGACCGCCACCATGAATTTCTTCATCGATGTCAATTCGATATCGGCCGGCAGCGACGGCGTGGTCCGCTACACATTGGTCAGCAAGAGCCAGGGCGGTGCTGAAAACATCAGCTACGAAGGGATTCGCTGCCAGACCTATGAGAACAAGTCATATGCATTTGGCCAGAAAGACGGCAGCTGGTCGCGCGCGCGCCTGAGCGGCTGGAAGCAGATCAGCGAATTGTCGGGAAACCGCCAGCATGCGGCTTTGGCCAAAGACTTTCTTTGCCAGGACGGCATGATCGCTGGCAAGGTTGAGGATATACGCAGCAGGCTGCGCAGCAATCGCCCGATCAAACAAGGCAGCTGACCGGCCCGTCCGGCCCGCATGTAAAAACGGCTCCGGCAATTTGCGGAGCCGTTTTTTTATCCGGGACGCCGGTCTTGCCGTTTAGAGCAAAACCATGTTGTCGCGATGGATCAATTCCGATTCTTCGACAAAACCCAGGATAGACTGGATCTCCGCCGAAGGATGGCGCATGATGCGGCGCGCTTCCGAGCTGGTGTAATTGCTGATGCCGCGCGCGATGGCGTGGCCGTCGATATCGGTACAGGTAATGACGTCGCCGCGGCCGAACTCGCCGGACACCGCGGTGACGCCGATCGGCAGCAGCGATTTTCCCTCGTTGCGCAATTTCTGCACCGCGCCGGCGTCCAGCACGACCTTGCCGGCGGTTTTCAAGTGATCCGCCATCCACTGCTTGCGTGCGGTAAGTTGCGCGGTCTGCGCATTCAATTGCGTGCCGATGGCTTCGCCGCCGGCGAGCCTGGTCAGCACCGCGTCTTCCCGGCCCCAGGCAATCACCGTGTGGGCGCCCGAGGTGGCGGCACGCTTGGCGGCCAGGATCTTGGTGATCATGCCGCCGCGGCCGATGCCGGTGCCGGCGTCGCCCGCCATCACTTCCAGCGCCGGATCGCCGGCTTTGGCTTCATGCACGAATTCGGCATTCGGGTCCTTGCGCGGATCGGCTGTGTACAGGCCCTTCTGGTCGGTCAGGATGATCAGGGCGTCGCCTTCGATCAGGTTGGCGACCAGTGCGCCCAGGGTGTCGTTGTCGCCGAACTTGATTTCATCGGTGACCACGGTGTCGTTCTCGTTGATGATCGCCACCACGCCGAAGCGCAGCAGGGTGAACAAGGTCGAGCGGGCGTTCAGGTAGCGTTCGCGGTCGGCCAGGTCGGCGTGCGTCAGCAATACCTGGGCGGTACGGATATTGTGGGCGCGGAAGCTGGTTTCATAGATCTGCGCCAGGCCCATCTGGCCGACGGCGGCGCACGCCTGCAATTCATCGATGCTGGTCGGCCGCTTGTCGAAACCGAGGCGCTGCATGCCTTCGGCCACGGCGCCGGAGCTGACCAGCACGACTTCCTTGCCCATCGCCCGCAACTCGGCGATCTGGGCCGCCCATTTGGCGATGGCGCCGGCATCCAGCCCCTTGCCGTCATTGGTCACCAGGGAAGATCCGACTTTGATAATGATGCGCTTGGCTTTTTGAATGACGGAATTCATATTTTTATCTATCGTGCCTCGGCGGCTGAAGGCACAAGGTGGCGGGAAAAAAATAGACCGATGGCGAGAGGGATCGATTTCCCCTCGGCCACCAGTGCCGGATACTTGCTTAGTCGAGTATCTTGAAGCGAGGATCGTCCGGATCGATGGACAGGATGGATTGCGCTTCCGCCACCATATGCGTCTCTTCCGAGCGGGTTTCCTGCTGGCGCTTCTCAGCCAGGTAGCTGTAGATTTCCGTCACCAGTTCTGGACAACCGTCGCGGTTCAGCGCGGAAATCTCGAATACCGGGCCTTTCCAGCCGAAACGCTTGATGAAATCCTTGACGCGCTTGACGCGTTCGCCTTCCGGGATCACGTCGATCTTGTTGAGCACCAGCCAGCGCGGCTTGTCGAACAGCGACTGATCGTATTTCTTCAGTTCCTTGACGATCGCCTTGGCTTCCTTGACCGGATCAACCGTGTCTTCGAACGGCGCCAGGTCGACGATGTGCAGCAGCAAGCCGGTACGCTGCAAATGCTTCAGGAACTGGATGCCCAGCCCCGCGCCTTCCGCCGCGCCTTCGATCAGGCCCGGGATATCGGCGATCACGAAGCTTTTCTCGTGGCTGACGCGGACTACGCCGAGATTCGGGTGCAGCGTGGTAAACGGATAATCGGCGATCTTCGGACGGGCATTCGACACCGCGGTGATGAAAGTCGATTTGCCGGCATTCGGCTGCCCCAGCAGGCCGACATCGGCCAGCACCTTGAGCTCCAGCCGCAATTCGCGGCGTTCGCCTTCCTTGCCGTCGCTTTTCTGGCGCGGCGCGCGGTTGGTCGAGGATTTGAAATGGATATTGCCCCAGCCGCCCTCGCCGCCCTTGGCCAGCAAGACTTCCTGGCCGTGATCGGTCAGGTCGGCGATCGCCTCGCCGGTGTTGACGTCGACGATCAGCGTACCGACCGGCATGCGCAGCTTGATATCGTCGGCGCCCTTGCCGTAGCAATCCGAGCCGCGGCCGTTTTCGCCGCGACCAGCCCGGTGCATCTTGGAGAAACGGTAATCGACCAGCGTGTTGATGTTGCGGTCGGCCACGGCCCAGATACTGCCGCCTACGCCGCCGTCGCCACCGTCAGGGCCGCCGAACGGGCGGAATTTTTCACGGCAAAAACTCGCAACCCCATTGCCGCCATCGCCGGCAATGACTTCGATTTTTGCTTCATCTATAAACTTCATTCGAAGGTCCTAATGAGGTTGGAGGTTAAATTCTTATTGAAAGACACAGGTAACTTTACCGATTTTTGGCCATCGTTGCAGCCTAGGCCCAAGCCTGCATTGCAAGAATGCCATTGCTTCAGGCATAAGCCATCGCCGGCGGAATAGACACGCTGCGTGTTCCGGCTTGCCTGAACAGTGTTTTACGACCAGAAACTAAAAAGGCTCCACCAGCGGCAGAGCCTTTCGCAACAAGGCTGACGCCTTGCCTGTGTCGACGCTTACAGAAACTTAAGCTGCTACGACAGTAACGTAGTTACGCTGGGTAGCGCCCTTGGTTACGAATTGTACTTTGCCGTCGATCAGCGCGAACAGGGTGTGATCCTTGCCCATGCCGACATTTTCGCCTGGATGCGTCTTGGTGCCGCGTTGACGAATGATGATGCCGCCGGCGTTGATCGCCTGGCCACCGTAGACCTTGACGCCAAGTCGCTTTGACTCTGAGTCACGGCCGTTGCGCGTAGTGCCGCCGCCTTTTTTATGTGCCATTTAAAACTCCTGGTATCTAGTTAAGTCAACCGACGCAATTAAGCGTTGATCGAAACGATTTGAATTTCGGTGTAATTTTGACGATGGCCTTGATGCTTCTGATAATGCTTACGACGACGCATTTTGAAGATCTTGACTTTATCGTGGCGACCTTGCGCCAATACCTTAACCGACACCGTAGCACCTTCGACCAGCGGTGCACCAAACTTAATGGTGTCACCAGCGCCAACTGCGAGCACTTGATCAATAGTGAGTTCGGTGCCAATGTCTGCAGGTATCTGTTCTATTTTAAGTTTTTCGCCGGCAACAATCTTATATTGTTTGCCACCGGTTTTTATGACCGCGTACATATGAAACCTCATCGAAATGATTGAAGACTATTAAAAAAATTTCTTTCCTAAAACACCATATTCAGCGACGGAAAAGCTTGAAATCGCTGGGCGGAATCGGGAGAACCTGAGATTGTACATGGACTTGGCGCTTTCGTCAAAATCTCTTGACAAGTGCGGAATTCACCACAGTTCCGCACTTCCGCCGGGCAACTCCGGCCGAATATTGCCATGGAGCCACCTGCCGCCACAGACTCACCAGCAGCACAACAGCCTTTTTCATATAATGACGGTATTCTGAAACTTTTTAAGGTATTGCCATGAGCGATGTACAAGCGTGGATCAAGGAAACCGTGACCAGCAACCCAGTGGTGCTGTTCATGAAAGGAACCGCGCAATTCCCCCAATGCGGATTTTCCGGCCGCGCCATCCAGCTGTTAAAGGCTAACGGCGCCGAAAACATCGTCACCGTCAACGTCCTGGAAGACCCGACCGTGCGCCAAGGCATCAAGGACTACTCCAACTGGCCGACCATTCCGCAGCTCTACGTCAACGGCGAATTCGTCGGCGGCTCCGACATCATGAACGAGATGTCTGATTCCGGCGAACTGAAAACCTTGCTGACGGCCTGAGACCCTGCGTGGTCTCGTCCAGCCGTCCAGCCGCAGACGCCAGCCAGCCGCCGCGCCGCCTGATTGTCGGCATCACCGGCGCCACCGGCGTGATTTACGGCGTGCGGCTGCTGCAGCTGTTGCGCGAGATGCCCGGCGTCGAAACCCACCTGATGATTTCCGATGCCGGCGTGCTGAACCTGCACCAGGAACTGGAGATGCGGCGCAAGCAAGTCGAGGCGCTGGCGCACGTGGTGCACAATGTGCGCGATGTCGGCGCAGCCATCGCCAGCGGCTCGTTCCAGTCGGACGGCATGATCATCGCGCCCTGTTCGATGAAAACCCTGGCGTCGGTTGCCAACGGCCTGTCCGACAACCTGATCACGCGCGCCGCCGATGTTGTCCTCAAGGAGCGCCGGCGGCTGGTCCTGATGGTGCGCGAAACGCCCTTCAACCTGGCGCATCTGCGCAACATGACCAGCGTCACTGAAATGGGCGGCATCATCTTCCCGCCCCTCCCCGGCTTTTACCACCGGCCGCAAAGCATTGCGGAAATGGTCGACCATACGCTGGGACGGGTGCTGGACCTGTTCGCCGTGCAGCACACGCTGACACCGCGCTGGAATGGCTTGAAAGCCGATTAAAAAAGGCCGGACAAACAGCGCCGGCCTTCTTTTTCCCATCAGATATAACGCTTAACGACCGCTGCGCCCTGCCAGCCAGGCGGTGCGCAGCGCCGGCACCAGCGCCGGTTTTGCTTCCGCCTTCAAACCGATCTGCGGCGTGCTGTCGGCCAGCAGCCTGACCTTGAACGCCATCAGTTCATCGCGCCGGAAAACATGGATGACGACGCTGTCGCCAACCCGGTAGCGCGCCAGCAGCGCCTCCAGGTTATTGCTCACCCGGATGCTGTCAATCGCTACCAGCAGGTCGCCCGCCGACAAACCGGCGCGATGCGCCGCGCCGCCTTCATAGACGTTCGCCAGCCTGGTGTCGCCGCCATTGCGCGCGGTCCGCACGCCAAGCGACGGTTTGCCCGGCTTGCGGCTGTCGGCCAGCACGATGCCGGTCGGCGCCAGCAATTTCGCCAGCGGCAAGTCATCGGTTGCGCGCACATAACGATCGAAGAAACGCTTCAGCTTGAGGCCGGTCACTTCATCGAACAAGGCTTCGACCGCGGTTTCGCTGACGCCGCGGCCGCTCAATGCATTGCCGGCGTAAAAATCGCGGCCGTACTTTTGCCACAAGGCGCGCATCACGTCGTCCAGCGATTTGCGGCCCTTGGTTTCGCTACGGATCGTCAGGTCCAGCGCCAGCGCCACCAGCGAGCCCTTGGTGTAATAGCTGACAATCGCGTTTGGCGCGTTTTCATCCTGGCGATAATATTTGACCCAGGCGTCAAAGCTGGATTCGGCCACGCTTTGCTTGTGCCGGCCGCTGCCGAGCAGCACGCCGTTGATGGTTTTTTCGATCAGCTTGAAATAGGCAGGCTGGTCAATCAGGCCGCTGCGCAGCAGCATCAGGTCGTCGTAATAGCTGGTGAACCCTTCGAACAGCCACAGCAATGGCGTGTAGTTTTCGACCTGCAGGTCATAGGGCGCAAACGCTGCCGGCTTGATGCGCTTGACGTTCCAGGTATGGAAATATTCATGGCTGCAGAGGCCAAGGAAGGTGCGGTAACCGTCGCTCATTTCCGCTTGTCCCTTGACCGGCAAATCGGCGCGCGCGCAAATCAATGCAGTGGAAGCGCGATGCTCAAGGCCGCCATAACCGTCGCCCACCGCCAGCGTCAGGAACACATAACGTTGCATCGGTGCGCGCTTGGCAAACTTGCTGCCTGCAGGTTCGAAGAAGCTGATCTGGGTTTCGCAGATCTTTTTCAGGTCGGCGCTCAAGCGCGCCAGGTCCAGGTTCGGCACATTGCCGGTAATCGCAATTTCGTGCGGCACGCCGTGCGCTTTGAAAGTCGCCAGCTGGAAAGTACCCATTTCAACCGGGTGATCGATCAGCTCGTCGTAGTTGGCGGCGACATAGCTGCCGAACGAACCGCGCTTGGCTTTCAGCGTCGGCAGTGCGGTGGCGATGCGCCACGCTTCATAGGCGTCGCCTTGCGGACGCTGGATATCCACGATATGCGGCGCATGTTCCTGGCCGACCGCGCGCAGGAATACGCTGGTGCCGTTGAAGAAACCGTGGGTCTGGTCCAGGTGCGCGGTGCGCACCGACAGGTCCCATGCGTACACCTGGTAGTGCAAGGTCAGCGGCCCGTCACATGGCGCCGCTTGCCAGGAGTGCTTGTCGAGTTTCTTGAGAGCGATCTTGCGGCCGTTCGACTCGGCGCGGATCTGTACGATATTGCGCGCGAATTCGCGGATCATGTAGCTGCCAGGTATCCAGGCCGGCAAGGCGACAATCTGTCCCACTGCGGCCGGCTCGGCAATGCTCAGGGTAACCGCAAACAGATGGGCGGCAGGATCGGTCGCGACGATGCTGTAGCTCAGGCCGCCGCGGGCGGATTTGGCGATTGCCGGCTTGGCGCCTGGTTTTGCAGTATTTTTCTTCATCATTTATCCTCGGACATTCCCGGCAATCACGGTCAGCATCAGCGCCGCCACCGCCACACATGTCAATCTGAAACGCAATTCAATAAACCAGGCCGGCAAGCCGTACCATGGGAACAAGCGCTTGTCGGCCTGGTAAGCGGCGATGAACCCGGCGATCAGCAAAGCAAAACCGAAACCGCCGGCCATGGTCGAGAACCAGGCGATGCTGGTCGGCGCCACGCCCCAGACCAAGGCTTTCTTTGTCTGGTCGGCCGACAGGTCGGCCCGCAGCACCACCGCGCCCCAGTGGATCCCGCCGAGAAAAGACAAGGCGGCGATGCCATAGGCCAGCTGCCCGCGAATGAAATCGCGCAGCCAGTCGGTGTTGACCAGCCAGCATGCCAGCGTCAGCAGCACGAACGGAATCAATCCGGCATAACCGAGTAAATGAATAATACGTTTGTTCAGGAAATGTGGATTCATCTGGTGACTTCGTCAGGAAGGGCAGCGCTGGCCGCGCAAAAAGACGATAGTGTAGCGGGATTGCGCGCTTCAAGCCGGGGATTGTCGTATATCGGCGACGGTATCGATGTCCTGGTGGATGCCCGGATCGTCCACCGCCACTTCGACAACAGGATACGATTGCAACAAGCCGCGCGCGCCCTGGTCGCCCTGCAAAGCCAGCAACTGCGGCAAGTGCTTGCGGCTGAAGCCCACCGGATTGCCGCGCCGGCCAAGACAGGTCGGCACCGCAATGTCGGCGCCGTGATGCAATGCCAACGCCAGGGCCTGGATGGTTGCTGCCTGCACATAGGGCATGTCGGCCAAGGCGATTACCCAGCCGGCGGCGTCCGCGGTTTGTTCCAGGCCGCACACCAGCGACGCCGCCATACCGTCATCCGCGCTTGCGCATGGCACCCAGGCATAGCCGGCAACCTGTGCGGCCAGATCCGGCGCGTCGCTACGCAAGACGACACATGCCGGCAGCGCCGCCGCCAGATTGCCGGCAGCCGTTGCCAGCACCGTCTGGCCGCCAGCGGTCGGCAACGATTGCAGCAATTTGCTGCGCGCGCCGCTGGGATCGAAACGCCGGCCGCGGCCGGCAGCCAGCAGCAGGCCGACGATTTGTCCGCTATAAGATCGACCGCTCATGACAGGTTACGGAGAAAAGTCGCGCCCGCCGGATGGCAGGCGCCCGGCTCATTTCAAAGTGCTGAATTTGGCTTCCATGGTTTTCGCATCGATCCAGCCTGGCGTGCGGGAGCCGTCGGCAAAAATGATCGTCGGCGTGCCGGTCACGTTCAGCTTCTGGCCGAGCGCCAATACCTTGTCGTTCGGCGCCTGGCAGGCTGCCGGCGCTGCGGTGGCGGCTTTGCCGTCGACCATCAGGTCGGTCCAGGCCTTGTTGCGGTCGGTGCTGCACCAGACATTGCGGGCCTTCACCGCGGAATCGTCCGCCAGGATGTTGTACAGGAAGGTATACACGGTAACGTTGTCGACTTCCTGCAAGGTAGTCTTGTGGAAGCGCTTGCAATAGCCGCAGTTGGGATCTTCGAACACTGCGATCACGCGCTTGCCATTGCCCTTGACCTTTTTCATGGCCAGGTCCAGCGGCAAGTCAGAGAACTTGACCTTGTTCAGCTCATTTACCCGCTCGCTGGTAAAGTCGCGCGAGGTCTGCGCGTCCATGATGCGGCCGACGAACACATACTTGGCAGCGGCGTCGGTATAAAAGATATCGTTGCCGACACGTACTTCAAACAGGCCGGAATAAGGGGTCTTGGTTACTTCATCAACCTTGACGTTATCTCCCAGGCGCGGCTCTATCAGCTTCTTGACCGCGGTTTCCTGGGGAGTCTCGGCGCCGGCGGCGCTTACCCACAGTCCCAGCAAAGCCACCAACATCACGCTTGTTTTTTTCATCGTTGTTCCAGTTATTCTTTATCAGCTGTCCGACCCAAGGCGTGGGCCATCAATTGTCTTTTTAAGACCGGCACTTTATCCAGCAAGTTCAACCCGGTATTGCGCAGCAAACGCAACGGCCCGAAATCGAAGCCGAACAGCCGCTCCAATCCATCGGTCATCACCTGCATCAAGAGTATTTCTTCTTTGCGCGCGCGCGCATAACGCGCCAGCATGCCGGCATCGCCGCACTCGCGATGCTCGCCGCGCTCGGCCAGTACCTGGACCAGGGCGGCGACATCGCCGAAACCCAGGTTCATGCCATGTCCCGCCAACGGATGCACCACGTGGCCGGCATCCCCGACCAGGGCGACGCGCGGCGCCACCATCGAATGGGTTTTGAGCAAGGACAATGGAAATGCCTGCGCCAGCTCCGGCTGCAGCGGCAGCAATTGGCCCAGCTTGTCGCCGGCCAGCGCCGTCAGGCGCGCGGCCAGTTCTGGCAAAGGTTGATTCAACAGTTCTAGCGCCAGGGCCTCCGGCGCCGACCAGACCAGGGATACCCGCTGCCCGGGCAAGGGCAGCAAGGCAACGATGCCTTCAGTTTCGGTAAACCATTGATAGGCAACGCCGTGATGCGGCCGCTCACATGCAAAATTGGCGACCACCCCGCGCTGTTTGTACGAACGGTAATCGATCCCGATCTGGCACTGGCTGCGCACCCAGGATTGCGCGCCGTCGGCGCCGACAACCAGCGCGGCGCCGATGGCCTCGCCCGACTCCAGCTGCAGGGACGCCGCATCCGCGTCCACTCGCAGCGCCTTGGCGCGGCCGCTGAGCAGATGCACATTCGAGGAAAATTTCAGCGCCGCATCCAGCGCCTGGTTCAGGTTGCTGTCTTCGACAATCCAGGCCAGCGCATCGACGCGCGCATTGTAGGCGTCAAACGCCAGGTTGCCTGCCGCGCTATCCGTGCCGCCTTTGATCGCCATCCCTTCCACCGCGCTTATCCGCGCCGGATCCAGGGCATCCCATACCTTGACTGTCGACAGCAAGCTGCGCGCCACATGGTTCAGCGCGTACACGCGCGTATCCCAGGCATCGGGCGCCGCGGCTGATGCGGGCGGCGCCGGCATTCCCAGCAAAGCAACGCGCAAACCCGCTTGCGCCAAGGCCAGCGCCGCTGCCTTGCCGACAGCGCCATTGCCCACGATGCAAATATCGTATTTCGCCATCGGCGCGGCGCCAGTATTTTTCGAGATTGATGCGATATCTTTCATTTCGCCATTATAGCGACTACGCCTGCAAAGCCCCGCAGGCCCCGTTAAATATGGTTTTCCAGCGATCGGGCATGATGTTGCCGCCCACAAATTGAGCAACGCAAAGTTTTTTCAAGAAGATTCAACAAGGGGCTTTGCGGATCGAAAATGTTTTGCTATACTCCTGTCCCTTGGCCTGGTAGCTCAGTCGGTAGAGCAGAGGATTGAAAATCCTTGTGTCGGTGGTTCGATTCCGCCCCGGGCCACCAAAAACAGAAAAAGGGTTTAGCTTCGGCTAAGCCCTTTTTGCATTTCCGGCGCTCCGCAAAGCGTGGGAATCCGCGGCGCAGGCCGGGCACAGCGGCATGGAAGAACAACAGGCGGGCAGTGCTTTTTTCGTGATCTTCTCCCGAGATTTGGTAAGATCACAAAACAAGACAATATTTTATACACCTTTAAGCAGACTAATAAGCGAACCAATTGCCGCCTAAACGCTCTATAAGCCAATCCGTCAGCACTTTCCGCCTTGGTTGCCCATACACCTCACTGCTTTATGCTCAAAAACAAATCCCGCAAGCCGATTGAAATAAAAATTGCTACCGTGGTGGCCGTATCCGCCATCTTGCATGATTCAGATCCGATGGCGCTGGAAGCCGCTTTGCAGGAAATGACCGGCGGCACCGCCGATTTCTTTGACAACGAATTTGCCGTCATCGATGTTGCCGCATTGGGGCCGGACCGCTCGCCCATAGACTGGCCGCAGCTGATAGAGCTGCTGAAAAAATATCGCCTGAACGCAGTTGCCGTACGCAATGCCCCGGCGGAAATGGAAGCCGACATCATTGCCAGCGGCTTGAGCATCGATCATGTCGTTGCCGCCCGCCAGGAGCCGGCGGCCGCCGCTCCGCCGCCAGCAGCGCCGGTTGCCGCGCCGCCTCCCAGGGCTGCCGCCAGCACCATGATCATCGATACGCCGATACGCGCCGGGCAGCGGATTTATGCGCGCGACGCCGACCTGGTCATCACCGCCACCGTCAACAATGGCGCCGAAATCATTGCCGACGGCAGCATCCATGTCTACGCGCCGTTGCGCGGACGGGCGCTGGCCGGCGCCAGCGGCGATACTTCGGCGCGCATCTTTGCCGCCAGCATGGAGGCCGAACTGGTGTCCATCGCCGGCGTCTACCGCACTTTCGAGAATGGCTTGCCGCCTGAACAAAAAGGCCAGCCGGCACAAATCCGCCTGAGCGGCGACCGGATTGACGTACTATCGCTCAATTCCGCTAGCCGTAATTAATCGAATCTAGGATCTTGTAACTTTTTATCTAGTCAGTTGAGGGCAGAGTCGCAGGGAAAATGTAATTCGCCACGTTACGGTGGCCCTTGCACTCTGTCCCGCAATGCATAAAGGAGCTCTTCGTGGCAAAAATCATCGTTGTTACGTCCGGCAAAGGCGGAGTTGGCAAGACCACCTCCAGCGCCAGTTTTGCATCGGGTCTGGCCATGCGCGGCCACAAAACGGCTGTGCTCGACTTTGACGTCGGCTTGCGCAACCTGGATCTGATCATGGGCTGTGAACGGCGCGTGGTGTACGATCTGATCAACGTGGTCAACAAGGAAGCCACCTTGACCCAGGCCTTGATCAAGGACAAGCATTGCGAAAACCTGTTCATCTTGCCGGCTTCGCAAACCCGCGACAAAGATGCGCTGACCGAAGAAGGCGTGGAGACCGTTCTTAACGACCTGGTCAAGATGGACTTCGAATACATCATTTGCGATTCGCCGGCCGGCATCGAACGCGGCGCCGTGATGGCGTTGACGTTTGCCGATGAAGCGATCGTCGTCACCAACCCTGAAGTATCGTCGGTGCGCGACTCCGACCGCATCCTCGGCATCATCCAGGCAAAATCGCGGCGCGCGCAGAACGGCGGCGAACCGGTCAAGGAACATCTGCTGATCACCCGTTATTCGGCCAAGCGCGTCGAAGCCGGTGAAATGCTGTCGTACACCGACGTTCAGGATATTCTGAGGATTCCGCTGATCGGCATCATTCCTGAATCGGAATCGGTGCTGCACTCCTCCAACCAGGGCAATCCGGCGATCCACATCAAGGGCAGCGATGTCGCCCTTGCCTACGAAGACGTCGTCTCGCGCTTCCTCGGCGAAGACGTCACCCTGCGGTTTACCTCCTATGAAAAACCGGGTTTCCTGCACCGCATCTTTGGAGGGAAATAACATGGCATTGCTCTCGTTCTTGTTTACCAGCAAGCCTAAAACGGCGTCTGCGGCCAAGGAACGCCTGCAAATCATCATTGCGCGCGAACGGAATGGCCGCCAGGGCCATGACTTCCTGCCGGCCTTGCACAAAGAACTGATCGAAGTGATTTCGAAATACACCAAGGTGAACGCCGACGACATCAAGATTTCCCTGGATCGCCAGGGTAATCTGGAAGTGCTGGACGTGAACGTGGTGCTGCCAGACGCATAAGCCGATACGGCAGGCTGCAGCCGAATTCGGCGCAATGCCGCGCCGGCGGCAATCCGCGCAATGACCAGCCAGGATCGATGGCCTGGGGCAGATTCTCGTTATTCAACACCGCTGGTGGAATTTTACAAATCCCGTCATACACTGTATGACGATTGCATATATCGCCAAACAAATACCGCTTCGGTTAAATTGTTGGCATCGGCTTTGCCAAAAGCATCCGGCACCGCTGAATTATTTATTTTTTTGTGGCAATTGAAAGACACTGGAAATATATAGAATATTTATCTACAGCAATGTAGCAATAAGATTAATATACTCCTTGTATTCGCCACAACACCGATGCCGGCCCCCAGCGCTGAAATCACCTAACATATATAAAATATGAGAATTGCTGTCCTTGATGACGACCCCAGTCAAACCGATCTAGTTTGCCAGGTGCTCACATCCAGTGGGCATATCTGCCATCCATTCCAGAGCGGCAAAGAAATACTGAACCAGCTGCGTCGGGAAAGCTACGACATGCTGGTCCTGGATTGGCAGGTTCCTGATCTCAGCGGCCCGGAGGTGTTGCGCTGGGTGAGAGACAAACTTCCCAAAACCATTCCGGTGCTGTTCATCACCAGCCGTTCCGGCGAGGATGACATTGTCGAAGGCCTGGCCGCCGGCGCCGACGACTACATGATCAAGCCGATCCGCCGCAGCGAACTGGTGGCGCGCGTGCAAGCCTTGCTGCGGCGCGCCTATCCGATCCAGAATTCGAGCGAACAGATCGTATTTAACGATTACCTGTTTGAAACACGCTCGGGCCGCCTGACCCTGGCCGGCAAGCCGATCGAGATCACGCAAAAGGAATTCGACCTGGCGCTGTTGTTTTTTCGCAACCTGGGCCGCCCTCTATCGCGCGCCTATATCCTGGAAGCAGTCTGGTCGCGCGACGTCGACATTCCTTCCCGTACCATGGATACCCACGTCTCGCGGGTGCGGAGTAAGTTACAATTGCGACCAGAAAACGGCTATCGACTGGCTCCGGTTTATAGCTACGGTTATCGACTAGAACAACTCACAGGATAAGGCGCGTTTCGGTTGCGCTGATAGACAGATATGCGCACCACCCTCACCAAAATGGCTTTCCTGGCGCTCTGCCTTGCAGGGCCGCCGCTGTTTGCTGCCCCGCCGGCGCTGGATCCGGCCGCGCTGCAGGTGGGTGCCGCAACGATTACCTATCGCGCGCAGCTTGGCGACACCCTGGGCGTGATCGCCGCACAGCTGACTTCCAGCAAGAACAACTGGGTGCAGCTGGCGAAACTCAACCACATCGGCAATGACCGCACGATCCCGGTCGGCACCGCCATCATCATTCCTGTGGCGCTGCTGCCGGACGATCCGAGCACGGCCCAGGTAGCCGCCATGTCCGGCAACATCGATGCGGTCGCCGCGGATGGGCGGCCGATCGAAATCAACATCGGCACCACATTGAGCGAAGGCGCCATCATCAATACCGGCAGCAACAGCTTCCTGTCGCTCACCCTGCCGGATCAATCGCATGTCGCCCTGCCGTCCAACAGCCAGGTAAAACTGAGCAAGCTGCGCACTGCACGGTATACCAACAGCCAGCGCACTGAAATCACGCTGCTGAAAGGCCGGGTCGAATCCAAGGTCTCGCCGCTGGACAAGAACAAAGGCCGTTTCGAAGTCCACTCGCCGCTGGCGGTGGCCGGCGTGCGCGGCACCGATTTCCGCGTCGGCCTGGTCGGCGACAGGGTCATGACCGAAGTGTTGAGCGGCGGTGTCGCGGTGGCGAAGAACAACCAGGCGCCGGCGCTGACCCTGCATCCAGGACAAGGCAACGTCACCAACGCCAAAGGAGTCGGCAAGGCGGTCGCGCTGTTGCCCGCGCCGCAGCTCAGCGGCAGTCCGCAGCTGCAGGAACGGCCCACGGTGCGCTTTAGCATCAGCCCGGTAGCCGGGGCGCGCGGCTATCGCGCGCAAATCGCCACGGATGCCGATACGCGCAATATCATCAGCGAGGCCGAATCGGACAGCACCGAACTCAAGATCAACGGGCTTGAGGACGGCAAGTATTTCGTCCGCATCACCGCGCTCGGCCAGAGCGGCCTGCAAGGGATTCCGCATACCAGTGCGTTTACACTAAAGGCGCGGCCCGAACCGCCTATCTCGATTGAGCCAAAAAACAAATCGCGCGCCGACGATGTGATGTTCAGCTGGGCCGAAGTCGGCAACGCGCAGGCCTACCATCTGCAAGTCGCCAGCGATGCCGAATTCAAGCAGCTGGTGCTTGACCAGCCAGCCGTGGTCGGGCCGCAATTCAATGCCGGCAAACTGGCGCTGGGTACTTACTTCTGGCGCGTGGCGACCATCGTCGAGCAAGGCAAGGGCAGCGACCAAGGGCCTTACGGCGATCCGCAGCGCTTCAACCTGCTGCCGGCGCTGCAGGTTCCCAAGATAGCCGACGCGGTCGACGGCGACCTGTCGTTCCGCTGGAGCGCTGAACCGGGACAAACTTTCGTGGTTGAAATCGGCCGCGACGCCGGCTACTCGGCATTGCTGCTGACACAAACCACGGCGACGCCGGAGATCGTCGTCCCGCGTCCGGACAACGGCACTTATTTCATCCGCATCAAGGCGATCGATGCCGACGGTTACATCGGGCCCTTTTCACCCTCGCAAAAAGTGTACATCGGCAGCCGCTGGGTCACCAGCGACGGTTCGCCCTTGCTCAATGTCGGCGGCCAGACCCAGACCGGATATTAAGCCTGCCACGACCATGCATCCTCAAGCCGACTGTTCATGATCAAGCAGGTCATCCCGCTCATTAAACGCGTGGCGTTTCGCCAATGGATGGCGATCACCGTCCTGATGCTGATCGTGGCCGGCAGCATGGGCTACGTGAACGGCCTCGGCCGCCTTGACCGGACCTTGTACGACCAGTTCATGCGGGCCGATTCGCGGCCGGCGCGCGACGACATCATCATCGTCGCCATCGACGACTACAGCATCAGCAAGCTGGGCCGCTGGCCCTGGGAGCGCAGCCTGCACGCCAAGCTGCTGAACCGGATCATGCACGCCAATCCGCTGGCGATCGGGCTCGACGTGATCATGCCGGAAGCCGAACAGGGACAGTCTCCCGGCCAGCGCGCCGATGACCGCGCGCTGACCAAGGCGCTTGCGGCCAGCAAGCTGACGGTGCTGCCGATCGTCGTCGCCAGCGCCGGTCCCGGCCTGAAAGCCCTGCCGCCGACGCCGGATTTCCTCAACGCAGCGCGCGGCGTCGGCCACATACATCTCGAGCTCGATCCCGACGGCGTGGTGCGCAGCGTCTTCCTGCGAGAAGGCCAGGACGACCAATGGTGGCCGCATTTTGCGGTAGCGCTGGCCGGCGTCGCCGGCCAAAGGATCACCGACGCCAATGGCAACTTGCCAGGTGCGCGGTTAAGCGAAACGCCGGTTGAGCCCGGCCCGCACAAGACGGACAGCTGGCAGCGCGATTACCAGATCCAGATCCCGTTCGCCGGCGGCAGCGGCCATTTCCGTTCCGTGCCGTACGCCTCGGTACTGCGCGGCGACGTGCCGGACCAGTTTTTCACCGGCAAATATGTATTGATCGGCGCCACTGCGCTCGGCATGGCGGATACTTTCCCGACGCCGGTCTCGGGCACCTCCGGCGTCATGCCAGGCATCGAGATCAACGCCAACATCCTGGCCGGCCTGCTCGACCACAAATCGATCAGCATCGCCCGCCCGCTGCAGACCGCGCTGTTCAGCATCGTCCCGGTCCTGATCGCGCTCTCCAGCTACCTGCTGTGGACACCGCGCATCTCCTTGCTGATCACCGCCACCCTGATGCTGCTGACGATGGCGGTCAGCTATCTGCTGCTGACGCTGGGAATCTGGATTGCCCCGACCGCAGCCTTGATCGCGCTCGCCATCGCCCACCCCATATGGAACTGGATCCGCCTCGAATCGGCGATTTCCTATCTCGGGCAAGAGTTCATGCTGCTGGACCAGGAGCCGCATCTGCTCCCTGAAGTAAATACGGAACCGGCGCCGCAGCAAGTGGAAGATTTGCTCGAGCAGCGCATCAACGCCATGCGGGTCGCGGCGCGCCGGGTGCGCGATTTGCGCCAGTTCATTTCCGACAGCGTGAACAGCCTGCCGGACGCCACCCTGATCACCACCATCGACGGCCATGTGCTGGTGTCGAACCAGTTTGCACGGGATTATTTCGCCGCCGCAGGCATACGGAATATCGACGGCGCGCTGCTGCCTTACCTGTTTTCCAACATGAGCACGCCGCAGGCCGGCAACACCGCGGCCGGCCATGTCTTCAGCTGGTGGGACCTGATCGATCTCGAGCATGTAGCCACCCTCACCAGCGGCACCACGGTGCAAGACCAGCAAGGGCGCGACCTGCTGATCAAGAGCGGTCCCTGCCACTCCGCGCACCAGGTGCTGACCGGCTGGATCGTCAGCATCGTCGACATCACCATCATCCGCGCCGCCGAACGCAGCCGGGATGAAACCCTGCGTTTCCTGTCGCACGACATGCGCGCGCCGCAAGCCTCGATCCTGGCTCTGCTCGAACTGCAAGGCAACCCGTCCTCGGCGCTGCCGCAGAAGGAATTTTTCGCGCGGCTGGAACAGGCGGCGCGCAAGACATTGGGGCTGGCGGACAACTTTGTCCAGCTGGCGCGCGCCGAATCGTCCGAATACCGGCTGGAAGAAGTGGATTTCCAGGATGTGCTGTATGACGCCGTCGATGAAATGTGGAGCCTTGCCAACAACAAGAAGATCGAGCTGATCACGGATATCGAAGGCCAGGAATTCCTGACCAATATCGATCGCTCGCTGATGGCGCGCGCACTGTGCAACCTGATTTCCAACGCCATCAGCTACAGCCTGCCGGATACCCGGATTACCTGCACCTTGCGCCTGAAATACGTGAAATTGCTGCCGCAGGTAGTCTGCCGCATCGCCGACCGCGGTTTTGGCATTGCCCCGCATGACCAGGCCAGGCTGTTCCAGCGCTACCAGCGCGTCAGTGCCCCGGGCCAGCCGCATTCGGACGGCACCGGCCTCGGCCTGGTGTTCGTCAAAACCGTGGTGGAACGGCATTTCGGCGAGATCTCGCTGGAAAGCACGTTAGGCGAAGGCAGCACTTTTATTGTAACTTTGCCAGCCCTCACCTGAGCTGCGGCCGGCGCCGGCGAAGCTGGAATTTCCTCCTTGGCTACAAAGAGTATAATCTTGGGTTAACAATATTGCCCCAGTTCGTTGCCAACCCTGCTGCCAACCGCATCCATGCACCTGCTAACCGTCGGACTCAACCACACCACCGCGCCCGTTTCCCTGCGCGAAAAGGTGGCTTTCCCGGCTGACCAGATCGGTCAGGCGGTGATGGCGGCGCGCGCCTGGTTCAGCGGCGGCAATGCGGCGAGCATGTCGGATGAAGCGGCCATCCTGTCGACCTGCAACCGCACCGAGCTGTATGCGGCCGCCAATTTCGAGCACGGCGTCGACGCCTCTATCGATTCCACTGCACATTTCCTGGCGCATTACCACCAGCTGCCCTACGCTGATTTACGCCCGCATTTGTACACATTGCCGCAAGATAATGCCGTGCGCCATGCGTTCCGGGTGGCTTCAGGGCTCGATTCGATGGTGCTGGGCGAAGCGCAGATCCTTGGCCAGATGAAGGATGCCGTGCGCCATGCAGAAGCTGCAGGCGGCCTCGGCACTTACCTGCACCAGCTGTTCCAGCGGACCTTCGCGGTCGCCAAGGAAGTGCGCAGCACGACTGAGATCGGCGCCCATAGCGTCTCCATGGCTGCCGCCGCGGTGCGCATGTCGGAACGGATTTTCGATACTGTCGCCGGCCAGCACGTGCTGTTCATCGGCGCCGGCGAAATGATCGAATTGTGCGCCACGCACTTCGCTGCGCAAAATCCGAAATCCCTGACGGTCGCCAACCGTACCCTGGAACGCGCCGAATTGCTGGCCCACCGCTTTAACGGCCAGGCGATCCGGCTGGCCGACCTGCCGACGCAGCTGGGCCGGTTCGACATCATTGTTTCCTGCACCGCGTCGAGCTTGCCGATCATCGGCCTCGGCATGGTCGAACGCGCGGTCAAGGCACGGCGCCACAAACCGATGTTCATGCTGGACCTGGCCGTGCCGCGCGATATCGAGACTGAAATCGGCCGCCTCGACGATATCTTCCTGTACACCGTCGACGACCTCGGTTCGATCGTGCAAACCGGCATGGAAAATCGCCAGGCCGCGGTAGCGCAGGCCGAAGCCATCATTGAAACCCGCGTGCAGTCGTTCATGCACTGGGTGGATAACCGCGCGGTGGTGCCGCTGATCCAGGACCTGCAGGAATCAAGCGAAGCCATGCGCCGGCTCGAGCTGGAGCGCGCCCGCAAGATGCTGGCCAAGGGCGAAGATATCGAAGTGGTCCTGGAAGCGCTCTCCAAAGGCCTGACCGCCAAGTTCATGCACGGCCCGCAACAGGCTTTGCACAATGCCCAGGGCGACGAACGCGCGCGCCTGGCAGCCCTCCTGCCGCAACTGTTCCGCACCAAGCGTTAGCGCACCTGTCCTCCCGCACGGCCGCGAGCAACCGCGCCGCCCCGCGTACTGCCGCACCCATCCATTTTTATTCGCCTTGCCCTGACTGAAACCCGCCATGAAACCATCAATGCTCGCCAAGCTCGACCAACTCGCCAATCGCCTGGTCGAGGTCAGCGACCTGCTGATGCAGGAAGACGCCACCGCCAGCATGGACAGCTACCGCAAGCTGACGCGCGAACATGCGGAGCTGGGGCCGCTGGTCGAGCTGTACCAGGCTTATCTGCAAGCCGACGCCGATATCGCCGCGGCGCAGGAAATGCAGTCCGACCCCGACATGAAGGAATTCGCCCAGGATGAGATCCTGGCGGCGAAAGCGCGCATGGAACAGCTGCAAGGCGACCTGCAGAAGATGCTGTTGCCCAAGGATCCTAACGACGAGCGCAATATCTTCCTCGAAATCCGGGCCGGCACCGGCGGCGACGAGTCGGCGCTGTTCGCCGGCGACCTGCTGCGGATGTACACCCGCTTCGCCGAACGCAACCGCTGGCAGGTCGAAATGGTGTCGGAATCGCCATCGGAAATCGGCGGCTACAAGGAGGTCATCGTGCGCGTGATCGGCTTCGGCGCCTACTCCAGGCTCAAGTTCGAATCCGGCGGCCATCGCGTGCAGCGGGTGCCGGCCACGGAAACCCAGGGCCGCATCCATACCTCGGCCTGCACCGTCGCCATCATGCCGGAAGCGGATGAAGTCGGCGACGTCGACATCAATCCGGCCGATATCCGCATCGACACCTATCGCGCCTCCGGCGCCGGCGGCCAGCACATCAACAAGACCGATTCCGCAGTACGCATCACGCATATGCCGACCGGCATCGTGGTCGAGTGCCAGGATGACCGCAGCCAGCACAAGAACAAGGCGTCGGCCCTGAAAGTGCTGGCGGCGCGGATCAAGGATGGCCAGCTGCGCGCGCAGCAATCGCAAGAAGCGGCGACCCGCAAATCGCTGATCGGCTCGGGCGACCGCAGCGAGCGCATCCGCACTTACAATTTCCCGCAAGGCCGGATGACCGACCATCGCATCAACCTGACCTTGTACAAGCTCGATTTCATCATGGACGGCGACCTGGAAGAACTGACCAATGCGCTGGCAGCGGAGCACCAGGCCGACTTGCTGGCGGCGCTGGGCGACGCGCTTTAAATGCTGGTTGACGCTGCACAGCCGATTTGAAAATCGCATATGCTAGCGGCTGGCGCGGAACCAAGCAGCCCAGGCAGCATCAGACGCACGGCAAATAAGCTCTCATCGACTCAACTTCATACCCGAAAATGAAAACATCCAAATCCGTTTTGCTTGCAGTCGCTTTCATCGCCCTTGCCATCCTGGCCGGCGCACTGTATTTGCAGCACTACCAGGACATGCAGCCTTGCCCGCTGTGCGTGATACAGCGTTACGCATTTGCAGCGATCGCGCTGATTTGCCTGATTTGCGCCAGCCTGCCGGCCGGGGCCCAAAAAGCCGGTGCGGGGATCGGCATCCTGGCAGGGCTGGGCGGCGCCGGCACCGCCATCTGGCATCTGTGGATCATCGCCCATCCTTCGGTTTCGTGCGGCCGGGATGCGCTGGAAGCGCCCATGAACGCGCTGCCGCCAGCCACCTTGCTGCCGTCGGTGTTCAAGGTGGACGCTTATGCGCTCTGCTCGACGCCCTACGACCCTATCCTCGGCCTGTCGATCCCGCAATGGTCGCTGCTCTGGTTTGTGGTGCTGATAGTGATCCTGGTCGCCACGCTGTTCAAACGCAACAGCCGTTACTGAACGACGCGATGGCCGGGATTTCCGACACGTTTGCAATAAAGGCGGGCGACAGCATCGCCGCGGTATTGAAGCAAGCGCCGCTCAACCCGCTGGAAAACCGCATCCTGCTGATGCATGCGCTGCAGCTGTCGCGGATACAGCTGATTACCCAGGACGAACGGGTTATCGATGCGCAGCAGGCGCAGCAGCTGTCGGCCTTGTTTCAACGGCGCCTGCTGGGCGAGCCGATTGCCTACATTGTCGGCCAGCGCGAATTCTACGGCTTGCAGTTCGAAGTCACCCCGGCCGTCCTGATCCCGCGCCCTGAAACCGAGCTGCTGGTCGACCTGGCGTTACAGCATTTGCCCGCTGCCGGCGACCGGCAGGCGCTAAGCGTACTGGACCTGGGCACCGGTTCCGGCGCCATCGCCGTCGCCGTCGCCCATAGCCGTCCCGACCTGCAGCTCACTGCGCTGGATGTCAGCGCCGCCGCGCTGGCGGTGGCCGGCCGCAACGCCGCGCGCCACCTGGCGCCAGGCCAGGCGCCGATGCAGCTATTGCAAAGCAACTGGTATGGCGCGCTGGATCGCCAGCAGTTCGATGTCATCGTCGCCAATCCGCCGTATATCGTTGCCGGCGACAGCCATCTCGCACAGGGCGACCTGCGCTTCGAGCCGCAGGACGCGCTGACCGACCATGCGGACGGCTTGAGCGCGCTGCGCAGCATCGTCGACGGCGCGGCCGGCCACCTGAAAGATGGCGGCTGGCTGCTGATGGAACATGGCTACGACCAGGCGCCGGCGGTGCGCGGACTGTTGCAGGCGCAGCAGTTCGACGCCGTGCAAAGCTGGCAGGATATCGCCGGCATAGAACGTGTCAGCGGCGGCAGGCGCCGGGCCCTGAGCTAGAACGGCAACCGGAAAACAAAAAAGCGCGGCGTCCCGCGCTTTTTACATCCATGCAGGATCAGGACATCACTCTTTCTCGCCCCAGATGGCCGGATACACGATACCCGCGATCACTGCGCCGACCAGCGGCGCCAGCCAGAACAGCCACAGCTGCTGCAACGCCCAGCCGCCGACAAACAGCGCCTGGCTGGTGCTGCGCGCCGGATTGACCGAAGTATTGGTGACCGGGATGCTGATCAGGTGGATCAGGGTCAGGCACAGGCCGATCGCGATCGGTGCAAAGCCGGCCGGCGCACGCTTGTCTGTCGCTCCCAGGATCACGATCAGGAAGATGAAGGTCATCACCACTTCCGAGATCAGGGCCGCATTCATCGAATACAGGCCGGGCGAATGGTCGCCATAGCCGTTGGCGGCGAAATTGCCGATCTCCGCACCCGCTTTGCCGGTAGCAATCAGGTACAGTACGCCGGCAGCGATGACGCCGCCGACGACCTGGGCCACCCAGTAGGGCAGGATTTCACTCTTCGGGAAACGGCCGGCGGTAGCCAGTCCGAGCGTGACTGCCGGATTCAGGTGGCAGCCGGAAATGTGGCCGATGGCGAACGCCATTGTCAGCACGGTCAGGCCGAAAGCCAGGGCGACGCCATGAAAACCGATTCCGAGGCCCGGGAATCCGGCCGCCAGCACGGCGCTGCCGCAACCGCCCAGGACCAGCCAGAATGTGCCGAGGGCTTCCGCGCCAAGACGTTTAGAAAGATGCATATTTGACTCCCGAAGAAATACTACCGTGTGATTGATGAACGACGGGCTTTAGGTCTTTGCCCCGCCGCATGTGGCCACAAGCATATTTGCTGACTCATCGACAAACAAGAAAAAAATTATCATTTAACAATCTTTTTCATTTACAACCATTTCCCCGCATCTGGCCAGGCTTACCCGGCAGCGATCTATGAAACATGCTCGCAGGGAGCGCCCTGGCGGCGTAAATAATACCATTGGGAAACAAAATTATGGTGATATGACAAGCATTTCAGCTGAGCGGATTTTCGGGCCGGGTTCTTTTCTGGCTGTCAAGACTGGCGGAATTATCTGGATTGCGTATGATCCAACGCTTGATTTTCACTCTTAAGATTCCTCATGCTGCCTTCGATCGAACAACGTCTCGCCCTTGAACTTGCCGCCAAGCCGGCCCAGGTCGCTGCTGCCGTCGCCCTGCTGGACGAAGGCGCCACCGTGCCCTTTATCGCACGCTATCGCAAGGAAGCCACCGGCGGTCTCGACGATATCCAGCTGCGCTTGCTGGAAGAGCGCCTGCGCTACCTGCGCGAACTGGAAGTACGCCGCGGCGCGATCCTGGCCTCGATTGAAGAACAGGGGAAAATGACGCCCGCGCTGCTGCAGGCGATCTCCCTGGCGGAAGACAAGACCCGGCTCGAAGACCTGTACCTGCCGTACAAACTGAAACGCCGCACCAAGGCCCAGATCGCCGCGGAAGCCGGCTTGACCGGATTGGCGGATGCATTGCTGGCGAATCCCGAACTGAATCCGGAACAGGAAGCCGACAAATACCTGAAGCCGGCATTCAGCACCGACAACGGCGACAATCCTGGCGTCGCCGATGCCAAGGCCGCGCTCGACGGCGCGCGCCAGATCCTGATGGAACGTTTTTCCGAAGACGCCGCGCTGCTGCAGGCGCTGCGCGAATACCTGACAGAGCACGGCGTGGTCGAATCCAAGGTAGTGGAAGGCAAACAGGACGCCGGCGAAAAATTCGCCGACTACTTCGATTATTCCGAAACCATCGGCACCATTCCGTCGCACCGGGCGCTGGCGCTGTTCCGCGGCCGCCGCGAGGAAATCCTGAATGTGGTGCTGCGCCTCGACACGGAAGAAGAAAAACCGAAATGGGATGCCCCGCACAATCCTTGCGAAGGACGCATCGCTGCCCGTTTCGGCATCAGCAACAAAGGCCGCAGCGCCGACAAATGGCTGAGCGACACGGTGCGCTGGAGCTGGCGCGTCAAGGTCTTCATGCACCTGGAAACCGAGCTGATGACGAAGCTGCGCGAAACGGCGGAAGTCGAAGCGATCAACGTCTTCGCCCGCAACCTGAAAGCGCTGCTGCTGGCGGCGCCGGCCGGCCCGCGCGCCACCATGGGCCTCGACCCCGGCCTGCGCACCGGCGTCAAGGTGGCTGTGATCGACGCCACCGGCAAGGTGGTCGACACCACCGCGATTTACCCGCACCAGCCGCGCAACGACTGGGACGGTTCGCTGCACACGCTGGCGCAGCTGGCGGAGAAGCACAAGGTGTCGCTGATTTCGATCGGCAACGGCACCGCATCGCGTGAAACCGACAAGCTGGCGCAAGACCTGATCAAGCTGCGGCCGGAACTCAAGCTGACCAAGATCGTGGTGTCGGAAGCCGGCGCATCAGTGTACTCAGCATCTGAATTCGCCTCGCGCGAATTGCCGGACATGGATGTCTCCTTACGCGGCGCGGTCTCGATTGCACGCCGCCTGCAAGACCCGCTGGCGGAACTGGTGAAGATCGATCCGAAGTCGATCGGCGTCGGCCAGTACCAGCATGACGTCGGCCAGACCCAGCTGGCGCGCTCGCTGGATGCCGTGGTGGAAGACTGCGTGAACGCGGTCGGAGTAGACGTCAACACCGCCTCGGCGCCGCTGCTGGCGCGTGTCTCCGGACTCAACGCCAGCGTCGCCCAGAGCATCGTCACCTATCGCGACATGAAGGGCATGTTTACCTCGCGCGCCGGACTGCGCGACGTGCCGCGCCTGGGTGACAAAACCTTTGAACAGGCTGCGGGATTCCTGCGCATCATGAACAGCGACAATCCGCTGGACGGTTCCGCGGTGCATCCGGAATCCTATCCGCTGGTGGAAAAGATCCTGGCCGACATCAAGAAAGACGTCAAGGGCGTGATCGGCGACGACAAGCTGCTGAAATCGCTCAATCCCGCCAAATACGCCGATGAAAAATTCGGCGTGCCGACCATCGCCGACATCCTCAAGGAACTGGAAAAACCGGGACGCGATCCACGCCCGGAATTCACTACCGCGACGTTCAAGGACGGCGTCGAGGAAATCCGCGACCTGCGTCCCGACATGATCCTGGAAGGCGTGGTCACCAACGTGGCGGCGTTTGGCGCCTTTGTCGATATCGGTGTGCACCAGGATGGCCTGGTGCATATTTCGGCGCTCTCGAATACTTTCGTCAAGGATCCGCACAGCGTGGTCAAGGCCGGCCAGGTGGTCAAGGTGAAAGTGCTGGAAGTCGACGAAAAGCGCAAGCGCATCGCGCTGACCATGCGCCTGTCCGACAACGCCCCGGTCGCCGGCGCCAGGCCGGAACAGCGCGCCGACCGCAACGACGCCAAGCGCCTGTCCCAGCAACGGCAGGCGGCGCCGGCGCCGGCCAGCAGCGCCATGGCCGCCGCCTTTGCAAAGTTAAAGGGATAACAATGTCCGCCGAAACAGGACAGTGCCGTGCCGCGCTTATCGGGCCGGCGCTGTCGGGCGGCGCCAATACCAGTTCGGGCCAGAGTCAATTTAGGGGCAACGGGCCCGAATCGTGGCGGTCATCGTATAATCACGGCACAATCGATTTCCAACAGGTTTTATTTTGTCAGCCGCTCCCAACACCTCATCCTCACAATTCATGATGTCCCCGATCGCGGCCGATATGGAAGCGGTCAATGCGGTGATTCGCCGGCAATTGCATTCCGAAGTGCCGCTGGTGAACCAGATTGCCGAATACATCATCAGCGCCGGCGGCAAGCGCCTGCGTCCGGTGCTGGTATTGCTGATGGCCCAGGCTTACGGCTACAGCGGCGAAAAACACCACGAACTGGCGGCGGTGATCGAGTTCATCCACACCGCGACCTTGCTGCACGACGACGTGGTCGACGAATCCTCCCTGCGGCGCGGGCGCCAGACCGCCAATGCCCTGTTCGGCAACGCCGCCTCGGTGCTGGTGGGCGATTTCCTGTATTCGCGCGCCTTCCAGATGATGGTGGCGGTCGACAATGCGCGCGTGATGCAGATCGTCGCCGACGCCACCAACGTCATCGCTGAGGGCGAAGTGCTGCAATTGCTGAACATGCACAACCCGGACGTGTCCGAAGAAAACTACCTGCAGGTGATCCGCTCCAAGACCGCCAAGCTGTTTGAAGCGGCGGCCCAGCTGGGCGTCCTGATTGCAGGCGCAAGCGACGATGTGATCGACGCTGCGGGCGAATACGGCCGCTCGCTCGGCACTGCCTTCCAGCTGATCGACGATGTGCTGGACTATTCCGGCAACGCCAGCGATATCGGCAAGAATGTCGGCGACGACTTGCGTGAAGGCAAGCCGACCCTGCCCCTGATTTACCTGATGGAACACGGCAGCGCCGAGCAGCGCGCGCTGGTGCGCAGCTGCATCGAAAACGGCGACGAACAGCATTTCGATGAAATCCTGGCCGCCATCACCAGCTCGGGCGCACTGAACTACACCAGGCACGAAGCAGAAAAAGCGGCGCAGCGGGCAGCAGCGGCGATTTCCGGGTTGCCAAATAGTCAGTTCAAGGATTCTTTGCTACAATTATCTGCGTTCGCGGTGGATAGGAACCACTAAGGACTCAGCACGGGGACTGTTGCTTCGCCATGGTGCGAATCTCAGCCCCAAAACCTGTCCAAATCATTGGACAGCTAGATCGGGGTGTAGCTTAGCCTGGTAGAGCGCTACGTTCGGGACGTAGAGGCCGGAGGTTCGAATCCTCTCACCCCGACCATACAACCATAAACAGTTGGGGACAGAGTCGCCCAGAAATGGGTAATTCGCCACGCTACGGTGGCTCTTAAACTCTGTCCCGCAATGAGTTTAATTTTTTACGGTGACCCTTTGGATGCCGTGCCCATATGGGTGCAGATACTTGCACTAGTCGTACTCATTTTCCTGTCGGCTTTTTTTGCAATGGCGGAGACCGCCTTGGTCGCCGCCAACAAGCATCGCCTGCGCCACCTGGCCAAGCGCGGCAGCAAGTCCGCCGCGACGACGCTTTGGCTGCTGGAACGGACCGACAAGCTGCTGTCGCTGATCCTGATCGTCAACACCCTGGTCAACGCCCTGGCTACTGCCTTGGTGACGGCGATTGCCATTACGACATTCGGCAATCACCAGAAAGTGATCACCATCGCGACCGCCGCGGTCGCCTTCCTCCTGATCGTATTCGCCGAAATCACGCCGAAAGTGATAGGTGCAACCTATCCCGAGCGCATTGCCCTGCCGACCAGTTTCGTGCTCAAGCCCCTGATGACATTGGCCAAGCCGCTGATCTGGTTCGTCAACCTGTTCGTGTCTTCGATCCTCAAGGTGCTGCATATCAAAACCGGCAAGTACGCGCTGGAACAGCGGGTATCGCCAGAAGAACTGCGCTCCATCGTGCTCGAAGGCGGCAATTTCATGCCGCAAAAACACAAAAGCATCTTGCTGAACCTGTTCGACCTGGAAAAAATTTCGGTGGAAGATGTCATGACGCCGCGGGCGCAAGTCGAGGCGCTGAACCTGTCGGCCTCGGTGGACGATATAAAACACCAGCTGACCACCTGTTATCACAACAAGCTGCCGGTGTACGAAGGTGAAATCAACCAGATCGTCGGCATTTTGCATGTGCGCAAGGCGATGGCCTTGCTGAACCAGGAGGAGGAACTGACGGTGGAACATTTCCGCCAGCTGCTCACTACGCCCTATTTTGTGCCGGAAGACACCGACGTTTTCACGCAGCTCCAATATTTCCAGGAAAACCATGAACGGCTCGGCATCATCGTCGACGAATACGGCGAAGTGCAGGGCCTGGTTACCCTGGAAGACATCATCGAAGAAATGATTGGTGAATTCACTACGTCCAAGCCGGGCGCGGCCCGCGCCGACAGTTTTTCCTGGAACGCGCAAGGCCAGTGCCTGCTGGAGGGTGCGACAACCCTGCGCGATATCAACAAGCGCCTCGGCTTGAATTTCCCGCTCGACGGTCCGAAGACCTTGAACGGCTTGCTGCTGGAATGGCTGCAGGACATCCCTGACAACAATGTCAGCCTGAAAATTGCCGGATGCATCATAGAAATCGTGCAGGTGCAAAACCAGGCGATCAAGGTTGCCAAATTGATGCGGCCGAATAAACTACAAGAACACTGAAAGAACTGCCAAACGGCAACTTTTACGACACATTTCTTCACAAATCCTTTACAAGTGAGTTTCCCGTAGGGCATCATTGGTCGGTTCGAATGGTTCGGCACATCTTTTGGTATTGACCCCCCTATGGCAGCAGTATTTCCCAACGCAAATTCCACCAGTCCGATCTCCGGACTTGCCCGCGCATTGCTGCAAGCCGGACGTCTTTCCGTACCCCAGCTCGAGGCCCTGCACAAGAAAGCCAGCGACAGCCAAACGCCGTTTATTTCAGCCTTGCTGGAAAGCGGCCACCTGGATGCGCGTTCGCTCGCCCTGTTTTGCGCCGAGACCTTTGGTTACCCGCAGCTGGACCTGAGCGTGCTCAATCTCGGCATGCTGCCGGAAAAGGCCATCGACGCCAAGCTGATGGAAAGCCATGCGGTGCTGGCGCTGGCCAAGCGCGGCAACAAGATCTATGTCGCCCTGTCCGACCCGACCAATATCCAGGCGCTGGACCAGATCAAGTTCCAGACCGAACTGACGGTGGAACCTATCATCGTCGAGCATCCGATCCTGCTCAAGCAGATCCAGAAACTGGTCAAATCGGCAGAGCAGAGCCTGAGCGAGATGGTCGGCGACGAACAGGAAATCAATTTCGTCGAAGAAGACGCAGTGGCTGTCGCCGATGCGGCGGCCACCGATATCGACGATGCGCCGGTAGTCCGGTTTTTGCAGAAAATACTGACTGACGCCATCAACCAGGGCGCGTCCGATTTGCATTTCGAACCGTTTGAAAAATTCTACCGTATCCGTTTCCGTGTCGACGGCGTCTTGCGCGACATGGCGCAGCCGCCGCTGTCGATCAAGGAAAAACTGGCGTCCCGCATCAAGGTCATCTCCAAGCTGGATATCTCGGAAAAACGGGTGCCGCAAGATGGCCGCATGCGGCTGGTGGTGTCGAAGACCCGCGCGATCGATTTCCGGGTCAGCACCTTGCCGACCTTGTTCGGCGAAAAGATCGTGATGCGTATCCTGGACCCGAGCCAGGCCCAGATGGGGATCGATGCGCTGGGCTACGACCCGGACCAGAAAGAAATCCTGATGGAGGCCATCCAGCGCCCCTACGGCATGGTGCTGGTGACCGGGCCGACCGGTTCCGGCAAAACCGTATCGCTGTATACCTGCCTGAACATCCTGAACCAGCCTGGCATCAACATTTCCACCGCTGAAGATCCCGCCGAAATCAATTTGCCCGGAGTGAACCAGGTCAACATCAACGACCGTGCCGGACTGACTTTCCCGGTGGCGCTGAAGGCATTCTTGCGGCAGGATCCTGACATCATCATGGTCGGTGAAATCCGCGACCTGGAAACCGCCGATATCTCGATCAAGGCTGCGCAAACCGGGCACATGGTGTTTTCCACGCTGCATACCAACGATGCGCCGTCGACGCTGACGCGCCTGATGAACATGGGCGTGCCGGCCTTCAATATCGCTTCGTCGGTGATCCTGATCACTGCGCAACGGCTGGCGCGCCGCCTGTGCAACTGCAAGCAGCCGATTACGGTCCAGGAAGAAGCCTTGCTTGAAGCGGGTTTCACCGAAGACGACCTCGACGGCACCTGGATGCCGTACAAGGCGGTCGGTTGTGAGCGCTGCAACGGCACCGGCTACAAGGGGCGGGTCGGCATCTACCAGATCATGCCGATTACAGAAGAAATAGAACGGATTATCCTGGCGCACGGCACGGCGCTGGAAATCGAAGCGCAGGCAAAGCGCGAGGGCGTCAAGACCCTGCGCTTATCAGGATTGATGAAGGTTAAACAAGGGTTGACCAGCCTCGAAGAAGTGCTTGGCTGCACCAATATCTAATTAGGGGAATAGTTCATGGCAACTGCAGCACGCAGCGCCGCAAGCGCACGTCAGGTCAAGGAGTGGGTGTACCTCTGGGAGGGCCGGGATAAAAAAGGCAAGATGGTGCGCGGCGAGCTGCGCGCCGGCAGCGAGACGGTAGTCAACGTCACCATGCGGCGCCAGGGGATCCTGGTCACCAAGGTCAAAAAGAAGACCTTCCGCAGCGGGAAGAAGATTTCCGACAAAGACATTGCCCTGTTTACCCGCCAGCTGGCGACCATGATGAAGGCTGGCGTGCCTTTGCTGCAATCTTTCGATATCGTGGCCAAGGGCCATGCCAATCCATCGGTATCGAAACTGGTCAACGATATTCGCGGCGACGTGGAAACCGGCACCAGCCTGAGCCAGGCATTCCGCAAATTCCCGCTGTACTTCGACCCCCTGTTCTGCAATCTGGTCGGCGCCGGCGAACAGGCCGGCATTCTTGAAGACCTGCTGGAGCGGCTGGCGATCTATAAGGAAAAGACCCTAGCCATCAAGAGCAAGATCAAATCCGCCATGTTCTATCCGGTGTCGATTTTGGCAGTGGCGTTTATCGTCACCATGGTCATCATGATTTGGGTGGTTCCAGCCTTCAAGCAGGTTTTTGCCAGTTTCGGCGCCGACTTGCCAGGTCCGACGCTGGTGGTAATGGCGATATCGGATTTTGTGGTTTCTAACTGGTACATCATCTTCGGCGTCCTGTTTGGCGGCTTATACCTGTTCTTTCAATCTTGGAGGCGCTCGCTCAAGGTGCAGCGCTTCATGGACCAATTGTTATTGAAAACACCGATTTTTGGCCAGGTCATACGCAAAGCCACGATCGCGCGCTGGACTCGTACTTTAGCCACAATGTTTGCCGCCGGCGTGCCGTTGGTCGAGTCGCTTGACTCGGTAGGTGGCGCATCCGGCAATGCGGTCTACCTTGACGCAACGAAGAAGATCCAGGGCGAAGTCAGCACCGGCACCAGCTTGACCGCGGCAATGGAAAACGCCAATGTATTCCCGAACATGGTCACACAGATGGTCTCGATCGGCGAAGAATCGGGTTCGCTGGACAACATGCTGGGTAAGGTCGCCGATTTCTATGAAGCCGAAGTGGACGATGCAGTGGCATCCTTGTCCAGCCTGATGGAACCGCTGATCATGGTGATCCTGGGTGTGCTGATCGGCGGCCTGGTGATCGCCATGTACCTGCCAATTTTCAAGCTGGGTTCGGTGGTCTGATGCAAGACGGGATTTTTTTCCTGGCGGCGGGGAGCCTGCTCCCCACCGTCCTGGCAGCCGTTTTTGGTTTGTTGATAGGCAGTTTCTTGAATGTAGTGATCCACAGGCTGCCGATCATGATGCAGCGTGAATCGGACAATTATGTCGCGCATGAAAGCGGCAAGCCGCTGCCGCATACCGAGCGCTACAACCTGGTGGTGCCGCGCTCGGCCTGCACGCAATGCAAACACCAGATCGGCGCGCTGGAGAATGTGCCGATACTGAGTTACCTGGCC
>Ga0182005_1000288_pt1 | contig 31526 bp, 19 predicted proteins | sample Sormic07211103_1_FD_123021 | JGI IMG/M metagenome (GOLD analysis project Ga0182005, IMG submission 123021) | Rhizosphere microbial communities from Sorghum bicolor, Mead, Nebraska, USA - 072115-103_1 MetaG | ecosystem: Host-associated > Plants > Roots > Rhizosphere | place: USA: Nebraska...
AATTATGGAGGTCCTTCAGTAGCGGCGAATAAGGATACGCTGTTGAACAGGTTGAGTACGATCTTGCAGGCGGGTACGGCATCGGCGATGGAGTGGTGGTTGTATAATCCATCGATGAATAATAATCAGGTATTGGCAACGACTGGGGGAAATAAGTACCTGTTTAATACTTGTATCAGTGGCCGGTATTTATATCTTTCTATTTATACGATGGCGCCGGCGGTGGATGGTGCTACGATAGATTTTGCGTTGTCAAAGCATTTGGTGGCTGATTTGCAGGCGATATTACCGTTGCGCCAGTGGACGCATGTGGTGTTGCAGGGGCAGGGGTTGAACAATAATGAACTGGCGGTGTATGTGAATGGGGTGTATTGTCCGTTGAGTGCAGGTGCGCCACCTGGTGGGTGTGGATGGACGTTGATGAATACATCTTCCGGGTTTATCTATCCTGAGAACCTGGGTACGCTGAAGCAGCTGCGGTTGTATAAACGGTTGTTGTCACCGGCGGAGATAGCAGCGAATGCGGCGGTGGCTTGCCTGGGATTGAGCCCGGTGTATGATTCTGTGCTGAATGGTGCATTGAGTTATTGGGGGCGGTATAACTTACCAGTTCCTTCGGGTGATGGTAGTACAGTGGAGATGCAGTATTCACCGGTGTATCCTTCGCATACGCTGGCAACGTCTTATGCGTACCAGTCGTTGAATGGTATTACGCAGCAGCGAACACCGGATGCGGGTTTGAGTACATATTGGTATGACAGGTTGGGGCGGTTGGTGACATCGCAGAATGCGGAGCAGGCGGCGCCGGTGAATGGGGGGGCTGTGAAGAGGTATAGTTACACGAAGTATGATGCGCAGGAACGTGTGATAGAGGTGGGGGAGAAGAGTGGGGCTGTTTTAGCGCCTTCGGAATTGTTTTTATCCGCTGTTGATGGATTTTATAATTCAGGGAATGATGGGCAGATAACGCGGACGTATTATGATGAAGCGTATGCACCTGCGGGTCTGAACCAGGAGAACCTGCGGAAGCGGGTGTCGGCAACGACTTATCAGGATGCGGGGAGTACGCCTTTGCAGGCGAGTTATTATAGTTATGACCAGATTGGGAATGTGAAGACGTTGTGGCAGCAGGTGCAGGATCTGGGGGTAAAGCGGGTGGATTACCAGTATGACCTGGTGAGTGGGAAGGTGAATAAGGTTCGGTATCAGCGGGGAGCTGCAGATAGGTTTTATTATTCTTATCAGTATGATGCGGAGAACCGGTTGACGAAGGCGGGGAGTGGGATAGATAGTGTGTCCGCAGATGGTTGGGAGGTGTTGAATCCGAAGACGGATGCATCGTACCGGTATTATCTGCATGGGCCTTTGTCGAGGATGGAGTTGGGCGATGCGGCGCTGGTGCAGGGAGTGGATTATGCGTATACCTTGCAGGGCTGGTTGAAGGGAGTGAACGGGAATTACCTGCATGCGGGGACGGACATGGGTCGTGATGGGGTGACAGGAGGTGTAAGGGGAGCGGTGGCAAGGGATGCGTATGCGTTTAGTCTGGATTATTATGCGGGGGATTACAGGGCGATAGTGGATACGAATTCATTAGGTTTGAGGTGGAGTAGCCAGGTGGGCGATGTGATGGGGAGGAATTTGTATAATGGGAATATCAGCAGGAGCACATTGGCATTGTCAAAGATCAATTCGGGGGCTGCTGTGGGGTATTCTTACCGGTATGATCAGCTGAACAGGTTGACGGCGATGCGGCAGCATGGGCTGTCTTTGGAGGCTAAGACATGGAATACGTTATCTGTGGGGAATGCCTATAAGGAGGATATAAGTTATGATGGGAATGGGAATATTCTTCGTTATACGCGTTATGGAAGTGGTGCGGGTGGTAAGCAGCTACAGATGGATAGTTTGCGGTATGTGTATGCAAGAGATGGGCAGGGGTATCTGAGTAGTAATAGGCTGACGCAGGTGTTGGATAGTATTGCGGGTGATCCTTATACAGAGGATATAACGGGTCAGGGGATGAATAATTATATTTACGATAATATTGGTAACTTGATAGCGAATGTGCGGGATAGTGTGGTCAATATTAAGTGGACGGTGTATGGGAAGATAAGTGGGATTACGAAGGGAGATGGGAGTTCTTTGGAGTATAGGTATGATGCGGGAGGGAATAGGGTGTATAAAGGGTATACGCATAGTGGAGTGACGGATAAGACGTGGTATGTGCGGGATGCGGCAGGGAACGTGCTGGCGGTGTATGGGAATGAGAATGGGGGGAGTGAGGTATACTGGAAGGAGCAGCATTCGTATGGGAGTAGTCGTCTAGGTATATGGGAGCCAGGGGTGGTTTTGGGGAGTGCCGTGGATACGGTTTGGGGTAAGTTGGGTTTGAAGCGGTATGAGTTGGTGAATCATTTGGGGAATGTGTTGGCGACGGTGAGTGATAAGGCGGTTAGTGAGGGGAATTATTATGTAGCAGAGGTGTTGAGTGCGGGGGATTATTATCCGTTTGGGATGGGGATGATGGATAGGAAGTATACGTTAGGGGGGTATAGGTATGGGTTTAATGGGAAGGAGAATGATAATGAGGTGAAGGGGGAAGGGAATGAACAGGATTATGGATTTAGAATCTATGATCCGCGAATTGGAAAGTTTCTGTCAGTAGACCCATTGACGCCTAAGTATCCTGAATTAACACCATACCAGTTCGCAAGTAATAGGCCTATTGATGGTATTGATTTGGATGGATTGGAATATTTTGGAGCTATCGGTGGACAGGCAAATCAGGAATATATTTCGAATCAGTTTACCCCAAAAATAAAAACGCTATCTGATGCTGAACTTGCTGCCAGAATGAAGCAACATGCACATGTTCAAATAGTTGTTGGAAGAAATGTTGCTCCTGTTATCGGCATTGGTTTGGTTGGTTTGGTAAACCCTGCTGTAGGGATTCCATTGGCCCTTTCGTATTTAACGGGAGCGCCAGTTCTTCCAGCCCCTCAGGTGATGGGAAGTGTAATTTCTAGAGCTACTACCAGTGCTGAAGTAACGGCGGCGGAATCTGCGGCTTCTACGGCGAAGCCTATCACTGTAACGGATGAACTCTATGCTAGTTTAGGCGAATATGAGGTCTTGGACAGTAAGGGCAATATTATTGGTAGTGTGAAGAATTCGTATGGGAAATTGGATTTCTATGTAAATACTAAAGGAACTGAATATAATGGCAGGGGTAGCGATGTCCTTAAGGCTCTCTTTAACAGAGTTACTTCTACAGAAACTGTAACAGGAATAAATGGGACGTGGAGTCGGGGTTCTCTGGGATCAAATTTAAGGGCATTCAACACCGCAATTAAGAACAGGCTGGCTCTTAAATCAGTAACATTTGAAAGCCTTTCAATTACGGAAGCAGATGAACTTCTTAAAGAAGCCGCATTTGAAACTTTTACAGGTTCAAATGCAAGAGATCTAGGTTTCAATAGTGTGAAAATAAATCGTGTTGAAGGAACCGCTGGTGATTATACTAGTGCTTCTGTAACGTTTACAAAATGAGAATATGAAAGAAGAATTAATGAGATTAGGGTTTTTTGAAATTGAAAGTACCGTAACAAGTACGAACGTAGATGTTCGGCGATTCCAGTTATATGAATGTTATAATGATGTATTCCTTCGTATAATTATATCAATGCATGAGGATAATTTTATAGTGGACCATATGTATTTTAATTCACCTAAATCAGATGAATTACAATTAGAACTATTTGGCACTGATTTATCAGTTGAAAACATCATTAATAGGCTAAAGGCATATAGAGAAAGTATTGATCCTTCCAAGGAGTTACCAGAAACTTTTTAGAATGTAAGCTGTAGATTTGAGATTTGTAATGATCGTTTTCTAAAATAACAACGCCCTGTTTGATCAGACAGGGCGTTGTTTAAAAATAAGATGCTTATTGAATAGCTTTAAGCTTAACATTGTTGATCATAGCGTCGAGAGCGTAGAGGATATATTTTTTTATCCTTTTCTGGAAATCTTGCAAGGTCGTTTAGTCTTCTGAGCATAGAAGGTTCTTTTAAGAGTTCTCGATCTTGTGATTCCCCCAATAGATAAACCCTCTTTACGATTATAAGAGAAAGGTGTTATTTAGGTTTAAATTAAATCCTAAAGGCAATTTTACGGGGAAAATGTGGGTAGGTGATGATGCAAATAAATGGACCGAAACAAGTATAAATTTAGGTTAAGCGAATATATACCATCTAAGTTTGTTAGTGACGGGAAATCGGAAAGCTTTTATGGATCTAACATGTTGAACGAACTAATAAGTGATCTTGAACTCTAGGTTTACGACTTTCCCATATATTTACAAATTCTGCTCTCCATAGACGAGCCTTAGAGAGGCTGTTTTCTTTGTCGAAAAACAGCTGTCGGCATCCCTATAATCCAGCCAGTAAATTTATAGTTTAACAAGCAGGAATTGCCGTATTACGCATACAGCAATTCCCGACTATCACATCTCGCTACTCATCTTCAACATTCCCATTAACAAAACATCCACGCTATTTAAAAAAATAACTCACATGCACCACCGCTGCAAACTTCGTCCCAGCTGTAAACGCCACCCCATTCACCGCCTGTTCTCCTTTCAATCTCGTCTCCGTCTCAAACTGCGTTTCCTTCCATTTCACATTATACACATTATTGACAGTCACCCCAATTTCATACCTCGCTTTGGTATAATTCAAAACAACATCATTCACAAAATATCCCTTCGCCGTCAAACTATTATCTTCATTAGCAGGCCTGTCAGCTAGGTACCGATACCTACAACTCCCATTCAGGCCATTCTTAAACATATAGGTGACACCGCCCGTACTACTCCAAACCGGTGCCAATGGTATGTAATTCTCCCCCTTAGGATCATCCAGAGAACGACCATGCGCATAGTTCACATCCGCATCCAGATACAGCGCAGGAATAGGCTGATATCGCCCTGAGAAGTCAAACCCTATTCTCCTGGTACGCCCACTAAACTCTACAGAGCCACCATCCCCCGCATATACATATTCCTTTTGCAGATAACTATACCACACCGCAGCGTTAAACAACAAAGATGATGACACTTTCAACACTGTACCTACATCAGCACCATATGCTGCCGGCAATGTTTGCGCGCCTTTTTCTACTACTACCACACGGGCATCGTTCGAGTGGAACCCTTTGCCAAGCAATAAATATAACTGCATCCTTTCCGTAGCCTGGTAATAGAAATTAATCTTCGGGCTCATCACATTGTTATTCGCCTTATATACCCCTACGCCAGGCAAGGTAGTATCTCCAGCCAGTTTATTTTTATACTGATAGTAAAACTGGTCAAATCGTACACCTGCATTTAGAGAAAACCGTTCATTGAACTGAAACGTTTCATTCAGAAAAGCACCGGCACTGAATTCTGTAATATCACCCAGTTTAATAGGGTTCAGTAATGTATACCTGTTTAACGTATGAGAGAGCGATGTATTATTGGTCGCATCGAAACGGGCATTCACACCCGCTACAGTCGTCAGCTTTGTATTGCCTATATACCCTTCATGCGTATAGCTGCCATTATATCCCAGTAAGTTGCGTGCTTCCTGTTGCCTGATCTCATCTCCATTGACTGTATCTTCCAGGTAAAAAGTGAAGTTGGAAAACAGGTCAAAATTATACCTTGAATAATACACCTGGTTCTTTATAATATCATGATTCCGGAGGCTTGTCCTTAATGAGACATTGATGTTTGTTCTGGATGTAACCCCTCCTTCATTCGGGTCAAGCTCTCCATAAAAACCTACTTTTCCTTCGTCTACCGCACTCCAGGGAATCTGCCCGGAAGCATCCCATTTACTATGAAGGGTAGAAGCTGTCAATGTAAGCCAGTTATGGTCATTGAGTTGCCCGTGGTATTTAGTGAATAGGTTAAATCGTTTGAAGTGCTGCGGATGGTCGAAATAACTATCGCTATAACGATACTCCGAAGCCGCATACCAGGATTGATGATCGGTCTTTAATAAGTTCATCATCCCCAGCAGCCTATAAGTACTATACTGCCCGCCTTCCAGTTTGATCGTATTATTGGCAATCGCGTCGGCTGTATTAAAATTGACAGCACCTGTTACCGCAAGGTCTCCCTTTTCTGCATCGTACATTCCTTTTTTGTAGGTAGTGCTTTCAATGGTTTCAGGAATGATAAAGTGGCTGTCTGCATATCCTTGTCCATGTGCATGAGACACCATGTTCACAGGCATGCCATCGACACTCATATTTATATCGGTACCGTGGTCGTTATCAAATCCTCGGAGGAAGATCTGTTCAGCTTTGCCACCTCCCTGGTGCTGCCCGATAAACAGGCCGGGTACGATCCGAAGCACTTCCTGTGAGTTAGACACCCCTCTTAGCTTGATATCCATCTCGCCCAGGGCCTTAAACGGGTTTGTGTGATTCGCACTGATGACAACATCTTTTAATTGCATTTGCTGAGAAACGATAGGAATGGTCTGCCCGTTTGTGAAATTATGTAACGGCAGGGTGGAGGTCTTATATCCAATTGCTATTACCGTAATATATTTTACCTCCGGATGGATGGTCTTAAAATGAAACCAACCGTCTTCGTCAGTGATGTCAGCCTGATTGCCGGGGCTTAAACGTACGGTAATGCCTGTAGCAGGCGTATGGGTGGTGCTGTCAATAATTCGACCGAAAAGGTTTTTTTGTTGGGCATATAAGGGATGGCTGATCACTATCGTGATCAGAAAAAATAGTCTGATTAAGTTCATTATGTTAGTTATAGGACATACAAATCTGGATAAAGCCTGTGGCTTTACCTGTAAACAGTCATTGTTGTAAGTGTTATGCCCGCGGGGGAGGAGATTCTATGTCCTGATAGGGAAGAGGGAAGTAGCAGTAGAACCGGCCGTAAGACTGGCTGCAATGCCGCTCATGTGGAATGGGGAATGCAACTGTAATTCCCGATGTATGAAGGGAATCTTCTGAAGAAGACTTTTGCGTGTTGGCAGACTTCTCTTTATTAGTTTGCTTCTCCGTTTTTATAATTTCAAGGGCTACGTGGTTGCTGCCGTATTGATGATGGGCTGTTTGTAAGTGTTTTTCTTTCCAGAAGGTATGCGCCAGTAAGTCAGTAGCCAACGGAATGACCGGGGAGAAGATAAAAAAGAGGTAAGCGAATAATACAATATAGGAAAGATCGTGTTGCCATACTTTCTGGAACGACCTGCCATTGTCACGGGATGTAGCATCCAGTGATGTATTCAAGTCATAAACAAAAAGAAACCAGTAGATCTTTTTAATCAAAATAGTTCGTATATATTGTTAAATCTGGTAAAATTATCAATATTTGACCGGTGGAACCGTATGCAAGTTTAAACAATCATGGTGATTCATAGTGAAATTTTTACAGTGCTGACACATATTCAACCGGGGGAGCTGCTTCGGTTGATAAAATCAAATGTTGCAGCGTACTATTTCGTAGAGGGGTTTGAGCATATCCTGCCTTACGGGTATGATCATATTGCTTTTATCGTTGGATTGTTTTTATTAAGTCCCAGATTGAAACCTATATTGTGGCAGGCGACGGCGTTTACAATTGCCCATTCTATTACATTGGGGTTGGCTATGTATCATGTCATTAGCCCGTCTTTGCATGTAGTTGAGCCGTTGATTGCCCTTTCTATAATATATGTGGCGGTAGAGAATATCGTTTCATCGAAGCTGAGGCCAGCGAGGATAGGGATTGTTTTTCTTTTTGGGCTGGTGCATGGGTTGGGATTTGCAGGTGGGTTGGCGAGTCTGGGATTGGCTCATGAGCATTTTGTTAGCTGTCTGGTGTTGTTTAATCTTGGAGTGGAGGTGGGGCAAATTGCGGTTATAGTAGGGTGTTATTTTTTAGTGGCGAGATGGTTTGCTAATAAGGATTATTATAGGAGAGGGATAGTTATTCCGATTTCGGCGGTTATAGGGATATTGGCTTGTGGGTGGCTGGTACAGCGAATTTGGATGTATTGAGGGGGTAATCATGGGCGGTAAATATAAGGTAACAATAACTTCTTCCTGACTACCTGAGTTACTTTTTATAAGCAGTAATTGCATATACCATTGGAATTTTATCTCCCAGATGTGCTATCCTGAATTTTTTAGGCGCATACTCAACGGTGTTATTAAAACAATTGTAAGGTGAATAATCATACTCATCAAATGATTTGATGGCAAGGCCATTCCCAAGTAAACTATTTATCACTTCGCCCAGGCTGTGATTCCACGCCACGGTTTTCACTTCTATTTCAGCTGTTTTGTCTGCGTAAGTGCCAGTTGCTGTTTCAATGATGGCCCCTGAATTAAAGTATCGGTAGGCGATTTTTTCAAAGTCGTTGTCAAACATCCAAACTACCGGATGAAACTCTACAAACACCAGCCGCGCATTGGGTTTCAGAAAAGTTGAGATAACCTGGGCCCATTTGTTCAAATCTGGTAGCCAGCCGATCACCCCGTAGGTGGTGAATACGATGTCGAACTGTTCATGGAGGTGTTCCGGCAACTCGTATACATCGCTGCAAATGAATTGGGTCGTAGTTTGTGCTTCTTTTGCCAATTGCCTGGCATGGGCTATGGCAGTATCAGATAAGTCAACACCTGTGACAGTAGCTCCCATCTTGCTCAGGGAAATGGAGTCCTGACCAAAATGACATTGCAGGTGTAAGATGGATTTGCCTTTGATATCTCCTAATAGGTTTAGTTCAATATCGTTTAAGGAGGTGTTGCCTTGTAAGAAACCGGCTACGTCGTAGAAATCCGATTTTATATGAGCGTCGGTTTTGCTATTCCATGATTGACGGTTTATTTCTTTATAGTTATGTTCAGGGTTCATGTCGTTTCGATTGTTTATAAAATTTATGGAGGCGATTGTGTACGCTTCTTTCAGCAACTCTGGATAAGAGGGTGAAGGTAATATATAGTGCCCATACCTCATAGAAATCTGATTTTAAATGGGTGTCGGTTTTGGTATTTCATGACTGGCGGTTTATTTATGGTTCTGTTCGGGTTCATATCATTTTAATAGTTTTAAATATTGATGGAGGCTGATTATATACGCTTCTTTCAGTAACTCTGAATAAGTGGAGGGATGACAAACAGTGGCCAAACCTCGGTTCTATTCAGGGTTCATATCTTTAATATTGATGGAGGTTGATATATACGCTTCTTTCGGTACCTCCGATTTTAATCATCAAATTATGTTGTTCTGTTATCCTTAAAAGCGGGAAAAGGGGATTTCTGCCCCATATAGGAGTAACTATTATTCCAAATTGCCCTCAGACCTTGCAAAACTGCCCTTACGTCAAAGATTTTTTACCCAGCCCGGTAGCGGGGTTAATTTGGCTGTATAAATTGAAATTTATGCAAGCAACAGCACGCCAGGCCTGGTTAGACTGGCTCCGTATCCTCGCTATTTTTGGGGTATTGATTTTCCACTCTGCGATGCCTTTTGCGACAGAACTGGACTGGCATATCCGGAATAAGGAGACCAGTAATATATTGTTGGAAATGAACATGTGGCTGCATATGTTCCGGATGCCGTTGTTGTTTTTTATTTCAGGGACGGTGAGTTATTATATGATGCAGCGCAGGAGTGCTGGCGGGTTTATTAAATTGAGAATGACGAAATTGTTTGTTCCGTTGGTATTTGGGATATTGATTATCGTGCCGCCACAGGTGTATATGGAGCGGCTGATGCAGGGGTATAAAGGATCTTTTTTGCATTTTTATGCCACGATGTTCGGTTCGGGGCCGTATCCACAGGGGAACCTGAGCTGGCATCACCTGTGGTTTATATTGTACCTTGTATTGTATGATATTATCTGTGCACCTTTGTTTGCGTGGATTGTTTCCGTGAAGGGAGCGGGTTTTAGAGCACGGCTGGGATGGTTTGGTCAGGGGGCGCGGATTTACCTGTTCACCTTGCCGGGTATTGTTGTTTTTACTGCTTTTACGTTGAAGTACCCTGAAACGAATACTTTTTGGGGAGATTGGGCATATATGGGGTATTGGCTGTTATTTTTGATTCCGGGATTTTTGTGTATTGCGAATCCGTTGTTGATGGATAGTCTGGAGAGGAACAGGAAGCGTAGTTTTATCATTGCATTTTTATCCCTGATCGCGATTAATGTGGTGCGGTGGAATGATTGTTCGCCGTGGGATGTGCTGGTAAACTGGCGGGAGGATTATCGTACATATGTGTTTATGGCATTGAAGGCGGTTTGTGGATGGGCATGGGTGCTGACTTGTATCGGATATGGAAAAAAAAACCTCAACAGGGAGCATCCGGTGCTGGCGTATCTCAACGAGGCCGTATATCCCTTTTATATTCTGCATCAGACGGTGATCGTTGTACTGGCGTATTATGTCGTAAAAGCGCCGGATGAGGTGGGGATAAAGTATGTGTTTATTGTGCTGGTGACGTTGGGTATCTGTATGGCGGTATTTCATCATTTTATCCGGCCTTATGGGGTAATGAGGTGGCTGTTTGGCATGAAAAAGAAGCGTAATTTGACATTGAATAACGAATTATGAAACTGAAACGGGTAATTCTTGCCGGTAGCATCTATGGGCTGGTGACTTACTTCACCATCCGGTTACTGCTGGATACGGTGACAGGCATGAAGTTCTGGGAACGGTCCTGGCAATTGAACAGCGTGGAGATTGGTGTATGTGTGATTGCCGGCTGGCTGTTCGTGATCGGGCAGGATTACCTGTTCCGGTATTTCGATACGCATTGGGACCATGAATTTACCCGGAAACGGATATTGAAGGAGTTAGGGGTGGTAACAGCGTTCATGCTGCTGATGCAGAATGTGCTGATATTACCGATTCCTGTTTTTACAGATGACGGGTTGCAGTTGTTTGACTTTGCTGATGTGAATGTGATACCTTTATTGTATGGGTACATTTATTATGGCTTAAGGAGGAGTAATACTTTCCTGAAGGCATATGTAGACAACCGGCTGAAGCTGGAGAAGGTAATGAATGACCAGTTGCAGGCAGAGCTGAAGTTTTTGAAAGCACAGTTGCATCCGCATTTTTTATTTAATGCGCTGAATACAATTTATTTCCAGATGGATGAAGACGTGGTGGCGGCCAAGCGGAGTGTGGAATTGTTTTCTGCATTGATCCGGTATCAGTTGTACGATCAGCAGCAAACGGTGCCTGTGCGACAGGAGCTGGATTACCTGGAGAGTTTTATAAGTTTGCAAAAATTGCGGGCATCGGAGCGGTTAAATTTGCAGGTGCATTTTGACCCGGAATTGCAGGGGCAGATTATATACCCTTTGTTGTTTTTCCCGCTGGTGGAGAATGCGTTCAAGTATGTGGGCGGGAAGTACCGATTGGAGATAAATGCCATTTTAAAGGGAAATGAGATCGTTTTTGAGGTGGAGAATGATATACCCCCGGCCATTGATAAAACCGGCGGTATTGGGCTGGAAAACCTGCAAAGACGGCTGGCGCTGTTGTATCCCGGGAAGCATAAGCTGGCCATTGAGAAAACGGAGACTATTTTTAAAGTGAGACTCGAATTATTATGAAGATATCCTGTATTATAACTGATGATGAGCCATTTGCAAGGAAAGGTTTGCAGGGGTATATCGGGAAGATTGATTTTCTTGATTTAAAAGGCATGTGTGAGAATGCAGTAGAACTGAATTCGTTGTTGAAACAGCAGCCGGTGGATGTGTTGTTTCTAGATATTGAGATGCCTTATATGACGGGTATTGAGTTGTTGAAAAATCTGACTAAGCCGCCGAAGGTAGTGTTTACTACGGCGTATGAGAAGTACGCGGTGCATGGGTATGAACTGGAGGTGCTGGATTATTTATTAAAACCCATTTCGTTCGAACGGTTTTTGAAAACAGCGAATAAGATTTATGATTATTTTCAGCCGCAGGCGGTTAGTCATGATTATTTCTTTGTAAAGGTGGATAGCAAGCTGGAAAAGATTGCTGTCCGGGATATTCTCTTTGCAGAGGCGATGGAGAATTATGTGGCCATCTATGTGCCGGACAGGAAGATTATCACGCACCTTACGTTGAAGATGCTGCAGGAACACCTGCCGGCAACATCTTTTGTACAGCCGCATAAGTCTTACCTGGTGGCGATTGACAAGATCAATAGTATTGAAGGGAATACGCTGTATGTAGGTGCTTTCCAGATACCTGTTTCCAAGCACCAGAAGGAAGAGACATTGCAGCGTATTCTGAATAATCGTTTTCTGAAACGATAACCTGGGATGCTGGCGTTACCGGTATTTCCTGATCCTATCATTAAAATAATTTAACCGCTTTACCAATCTCAGGATCATTATTAACAGCAGGATATTTCCGTGCGTAATCAGTTAACGATGCTTACAGCGACAATGCCGTGGCCGCATTTACAATACCCCAGCCAAATGAACTATTGCGGGTAACAGGGTAGGAGGCCGCCCTGCGCATTTTACTAATAATGCTGTCTCTCGGATAAGCAGGGTTTTTGCTCCAGATCAGGGCCGCTATACCCGCACAGCTGGCCGTTGCCACTGAGGAGCCACCTACTGTAGACGGTGCATCCCCACTCATCGCCACACTCAATGGATGACGCCCTGTTCCTGATTTTTCCATTACAATCGTGAAGTCTACCTTACTCCCTACATGGCAGTCATCGCAACGGGTGGTCAGGTTATCTTTCACGCCAGTCACGGCATGTACCTGTGGTTGATTGGCCGGAAAGATCACCCCTACAAAACCCGCGAAGAAAGAGAACGAAGTTCCTGCTGCGCAGAACATGAGCTTTTGTTTACTATCCGCATAAGCAATGGCATCTTTGATCTGCCCATAACTAAATATAGTGCCCAGGCTCATACTGATGATCTTTACATCAGGATCATCCCCGCCCATTACATATGCATCTGTAACCCCATTCACGGATTTGGAAGACAGGATCACCACATTTTCTGCCGCATGTACCATGAGCAGGTTACAATTGTAAGCGATGCCTGCTGTGTTCCCATCTATGCCGCGGGGCCCTGCCAGCGCACCGGCCATGCTGGTGCCGTGACCACAGTCGTCATTGGTAGTACCGCCTGAATAGGTCACCGCGCGGGTAATGGTTCTGCCCGAAGAATATCCCTGGTTAAAGGCAGTGCCTAAATTCTCCTGCCCATCACTGATACCTGTATCGATGATCATCACTTTTATATTCGCGCCTGTCGATTGGGCCCATGCCTCCGGAATGTGATGGTAGGTGTAATTCCAGGATTGTTTGGCCGCCGGAACGATGGTGGTATAATCTGTACCGGCTACAAGATCTGTATTGGCCGTATTGCTGCCGCAGCCGAAATTCAACAGGCTACTGGTAGGGCGTGCGTTGTTCTGACTATAGGCCCCATAGCCAATCGGGTCTGCATAGCGAACGAAAACCGCCGATCGCAATGCTTTGATGGTGGCGTAGTTGCCCACTTTCAGGTTGAGAAAGGGCAGCTTGCCTTCCTTAAACGGATAAATGAGCGCACCTTCGTGCTGCTGTACCACCTGCAACACTTTCTCTTTGTCACCAGTAGTGTAACCTATACTTAAAACACTGTCTGACTGGATCAATGCACTCCACAGCATACTATCGTTCGCCATGGCCCAGTCGAAATGATCTTCCGCTGCCAGTCGCTGTTCTATAAAGTCATTGATGGCGGATTTTGGAATGATGGTGTCCGGATTGGAGGCGTTGACGACGGGGAGCGTATCTTTCCGGGAACAGGCAGTGAGTGCCAACAGGCACAAGAGGGGGTAGATGGGTTTCATAACAAAGGATTTTGTATAGAAGTTACAAAAACTTTAGGGGAATATACTATATGCAACAAAGTTGCATATATTTGCAGCAAACAATACATATAATGATGACAGACCGTTTGCCTGTAACGGTACTCAGTGGATTCCTGGGTGCCGGTAAGACTTCTTTGCTCAATCACATCCTGCATAATAAAGAAGGCCTGAAAGTGGCCGTCATTGTCAATGACATGAGTGAAGTGAATATAGATGCCCAACTCGTAAAAAATGAACATACGCTGAACAGAACAGAAGAAAAGCTGGTGGAGATGAGTAATGGTTGTATCTGCTGCACCCTGCGCGAAGATTTACTGATTGAAGTGGAAAAGCTGGCCAGTGAAAAGCGGTTTGATTATTTATTGATTGAAAGCTCAGGGATCAGTGAGCCGCTGCCCGTGGCCCAGACCTTTACTTATGGTACCCTGGATGAACTATCCAGGCTGGATACTTTAGTGACGGTGGTGGATGCTTACAATTTTCTGCAGGACTATGGCAGCACCCGTATTCATGAGGAACGTACCGTTGTAAATCTGCTTACGGATCAGCTGGAATTTGCAAATGTGATTATCTTAAATAAGACTGACCTGGTCACTGAGGAGGTGCTGGGTACCTTACATGCCGTGATACATAAACTGAATCCCGGTGCTAAGATCATCACCAGTACTTTTGGTAAAATCCCTCCTGCAGCAATATTGAACACCCACTTATTTGATTTTGATACCACCAGCCAGCAGGCCGGCTGGATAGAAGAGCTCAATAAGGAATACCATACACCGGAAACAGAAGAATATGGCATCGGCAGTTTTGTGTTCCGCGCCCGTGAACCCTTTCATCCTGCTCGTTTCTGGGCTTACCTGAACGATGAATGGCATGCGAACATCATCCGCAGCAAAGGTCTTTTCTGGCTTGCGTCCCGGCCTGATGAGGCGATCAACTGGAGCCAGGCTGGCGGGAGTCTGCGCGCTGAAAAAGCCGGTGTATGGTGGTGCAGCATGCCCTATAAGGATAGGATCCGCTACGCCAGCTTCCTGGATAACAAAGAAGAGATTGAAGGGAAATGGGATAAAGACTTTGGCGACCGGTATAATGAACTGGTTATCATAGGCAGGAACATGGATAAGGAATTAATCACTATAGAATTGCAAAATTGTTTATGCACGCCTGTGGAAATCTCAGCTATGCAACGCGGACAGCGGTTTTCAGATGACTTTCCCCTGTAGTTAACTTAAACATAATATACGAACATTTTTTTTCGATAATAATTTCGCATCGCTTTACCGTCCAGCCATAATGAAGAATTTTACCGATGCGGAATTATTATCGTTAATTCAGCAGGAAAATGATGAGAAGGCCTTTGCCATACTTGTATTGCGCTACAACGTAGCGTTGTATAAGTACATCTATGCCCGCGTACGGGCTGAAGATGACTCTAAAGATATTCTGCAGGAAGTACTGATATCCTGCTGGAATAACCGGCACAATATTCAGCACGCCGACAGGGTATTCAACTACATGTGCCGTGCTGCCTATTACTCTGTGATCGACTGGCAAATAGCGAATAAGAAAATTTTAGCGCGGCAGACGACCTTACTGGAAAAAGACGAACCCAGTACTTTCCCCGTAGAGAACCAGTTAATCGCCGTTGAGATGCGGGAAAAAGTAGATATAGAGGTGGCCAGGATGAATGAGACCATGCGGAAAGTGTTTATCTCCAGCCGCTGGGAATCCAAGTCTATCCGTGAAATAGCGCAGGAGTACGGCCTTTCGGAACAAACCGTGAAAAATACCATCTCGTTAGCCCTCAAAAGAATCCGGCTTCGTTTGCAAACCGACCATTGGTTGTCTATTTACATTCTGTTAACATTGTGTTTACAATTCCTTAACGGTACCGCTCGTATGATTTAGAGACTATACTGATGAATGCACACATCATCAGACAAAGCAGCGATTTTATCGCTTTTAAAAAAATACAGAGCCGGTGAAGCTACACCGGAGGAAACTGCCCGTATCAGGGAGTGGTTTGATTCTTTCGAAGAATTACAAGACGATCCGGCATTGACTGATGCCGCCAATGACGCTGCCCTGGAAGCTTTGGAACGCATGTTCCATCCGAAAGTGAAGGTGCGTGTACTGCCGCGCATCCTGAAAGTGGCCGCCGTATTTATGATAGTTTGTTCGTCTGTCCTATTTATATACAAGCAATTACACCAGCCGCCTGTTCCCATTACCTATGCCTTGCTGCAGGCAGGAAAAGCTGAGCGTAAAAAAATCACCCTGCCTGATGGAAGTATCGTGACCCTCAATGCGAACTCGCAAATCTCTGTACCGTCAGATTTTGGTGTGAATGACCGCGTGGTTGACATGACGGGTGAAGCAGTGTTTGACGTAGCGCAGCAGAACGCGAAACCATTTATTGTTCGAAGCGGAAATCTGCAGACAGTAGTATTAGGTACCTCCTTTAACGTGAAAGCCTATCCCGGTGAAAATGATGTGCAGGTTGCTGTGCTGACAGGAAAGGTAAGGATCGAGAAAAAAGGACCTACCTATACTACCGTACTCTCCCCAGGCCTTACTAAAAATGAGGTGTTAAGTTATAATGTAATGACCGACTCCTTGCATATCGGCATAGGGAAAGCCGACCAGATTGCCGCCTGGCAAAACAATGTATTCTACTTCGAAAAAGCCAGCATTCCGGAAATAGCAGCTGTTTTAGAAAGACAATATAATATCCATATCACACTGACAGGACCAGCTAAACACAATTGTAAATACACACTACAGTTGAAGAATGAAACGATAGAGAACGCTATGAGATTGCTATCTGAGCTCTCTGGGGTTACTTATCAGATTGATCATAATGAAATTAAAATCAACTCAGCATCATGCGAATAAGATGTAAAATGCCAACAAATATGACGCGCCGGAGTTACCTGTTGCTCATATTATTGACTTGTCATGTATTGGGGTTTGCCAACGAACTGCGTACCAAAATTACCGTACAGGTTCGGGACACCCGTATTAATCTGGATGTTAAAAACACGCCACTCAGAAAAGTATTTTTACTCATTGAATCCCAAACCGGCCTCTCCATTGGTTATAATGCTACACATGTAGCAGACAATCAGCTCATCAGCTATAAAGCTGCTGCTACCCCATTATCCACCGTGCTGCTGGATTTACTGAAAGATTATGAAGGTGCTGTAAAACAGGTGGACGACAGCCACATCTTCCTGAAAGTTGAAAAGATCAAAGCTGCGCCACAGGTCGTTGCACAGGCTACTGCGCCTACTACCGTTACCATCACAGGTACGGTAACTGACGAAAACAACCAGCCTGTTCCAGGTGTGAGCATTCACGAAAAAACATCCAGGGTAAATACCACCACCGATGAAAATGGTAAGTATACTATCAAGGTAAACATCGGTGATGTGCTGGTGTATAATTTCATCGGTTTTGCACCACAGGAAGTGACGGTTACTTCTGAGAACGTGCTGAACGTACGCCTGAAAAGTCAGAACAGCCAGTTGCAGGAAGTGGTCGCTATCGGTTACCAGTCTGTAAGAAAGAGCGATCTGACAGGCGCTGTATCCAGCGTAAAAGCCAGCGAAATGAACCTGACTTCGCCCACCGTAGGTCAGGCAATCGTTGGTAAAGTAGCCGGTGTACAGGTTTCACAGGTAAGTGGTGCCCCTTATAAAAGCACCAAGATCCGTGTACGTGGGGTAGGGTCTATGCGTGCCAGCTCTGATCCGCTGTACGTAGTAGATGGCTATCCTGTAGATGCAGATGTGTTCATCAACCCCGAAGATATTGAGTCCCTCGACATCCTCAAGGATGCAGCTTCTGCTGCTATCTATGGTTCCCGTGCAGCGGGTGGTGTGGTGATGATCACTACCAAAAGAGGAAAAGCAAACAGCAGAGGTAAACTGGAATACAGTTACACGACCGGTGTCAACCAGGTGTCTAAGAAAGTGAAGTTGTTAAACAGCGATCAGTTCCTGCAGCTGATGGTGGACGGTCGTAATGGTACTTACAGAGACCTGGTAGAAAAAGCGGGCCTGACATGGAATGATAATATGAATGGTGATGACAATACTACCCGTAACAAAAATGTACCGGGCAATGCGAACGCCATTCAGATCGATCCCCGGTATTATGACTTTGCCAATCAAAAGGTGATCCCTTCCAAATACAACACAGACTGGCAGGACCTGATTTACAGGAATGCCTTCTTTGGCCGTCACAACGTATCTTTCTCTGGTGGTACTGAAAATATCAACTATTTTATGAGTGGTGGATACCAGGACCAGGATGGTATTGTGCTGAATACAGGTGTGAAAAAGATCAACCTGAGAATGAACCTGGATGCTACTATTAACCCAAAACTGAAAGCGGGTGTGAACCTGTCTTACACCAACAACCAGAACAGGGAATTGAGTGAAGGGCGCTGGGACCACAACCCGATTATGACCGCCCTGCTGATGCCTCCAAGTGCACAACCATTCGATTCCAATGGCAACCCGGTAAAAGGCGAGATAGCCAGCCGGTCTACATCTTACGGTTACAATAGCTTTGAAAACCCCGTTGCACAGGCAAAGGAGATCAACGTGACCCGCAATGGTAACCGTAGTAACTACAATGCCTATGCGATTTACAGCATCCTGCCGGAACTGACTGCGAAGGCTAATATTGGTATGATGAGTTATTCTGAAAAGTATAACTATTATTATCCTACCAGCTTAAGCAGCGGGGCCAGTGCGCCCTATTCTGATAATGCGAAACTGGCAGCCAATGGTATTGCGCAGAACCAGAATACAATAGACCAGCTGGCGGAGTTTACCCTGAACTATAATAAGCGTTTTGGTAAACATAGCGTAAATGGACTGGCCGGTTATTCTGCTCAGATGAATAAGACCGATTTCCTGAAGGTGACTGCCAAAGGTTTTGAAGATGACCGTATCCAGGAGATCACGGCAAAAGGTGCGGAAGGAACGGATTTTCAGCTTACACAGGCGTATAAGTCTACCTATACACTGATGTCTTATTTTGGTCGTGTAGGTTATAGCTATGCCGAGAAATATTTCTTAACGGCTTCTATCCGTACTGATGGTTCTTCCCGTTTCGGTCCGCAGAACAAGTGGGGGGTATTCCCTTCTGTATCTGCTGGCTGGAATGTTTCCAACGAGTCATTCTATCATGACTGGCTGGGTGCGCAATCTACCCTGAAACTACGTGCCAGCTGGGGCTTAAGTGGTAACAATAATATTGGTAACTACAATACGATGCAGACAATGGCCACTGTGACCGGTACTGTATTTGGCTCCGGTACTGTGGGATCTGCTTATTACCCGGGTGACCTGAAAGACCAGAAACTGGGCTGGGAGTCTACTTCACAGTTCAACACAGGTCTTGATATCGGGCTGCTGAAAGGGCGTGTAACTATCATTGCCAACTATTATAACTCCAAATCCTACAACCTGTTATTCCAGCAGTCTATTTCTGCCATCTCCGGTTCTACTGAGATCCTGACGAACCTGCGGAACTCAAAGATTCGCAACAGCGGTGTGGATTTCCAGGTAGATGCAAGAATTATAGATCATAACAAGTTCCATTTTGGCATGTCCGGCAATATCTCTATCAATAAGAATAAAGTACTGGATATGGGCGGTGGCAGCACCATCATTTCTGCTGGTGCAGAACGTTCTTACAAAACACACATCACACAGGAAGGCCAGCCGGTGGGTATGTTCTACGGTTTCCAGGTACTGCGTGTAGCAAGACCTGAAGATGTTGGAAAGGTGGCAGAATCTTCTGCCAACTCTACCAAGCTAAGAGCGGGTGACCTGATCTTTAAAGATGTAAATAAGGATGGTGTGGTGAATGATGATGATAAGACCGTGATCGGTTCTCCCTATGCGAAGTTTACCTATGGCTTTGCACTGAATGCCAGCTACAGGAACTTCTCTTTCTCGTCTTCTTTCAACGGTTCTTATGGTAACAAGGTACTGGATGGACAGGATTACTACCTGTACAACATGGAAGGTTCCGGTAACCAATATGCGGATGCAGCAGGTCACTATGTAAATGAAGCAAATCCGGGGAATGGTCATGTATTTCGTGCATCCAGAAGTGGCACCCAGAGTAACAGTACACGCCTGTCTACTTTCTACCTGCAGGATGGTTCTTACTTCCGTTGTACTAATGCGACACTGGGTTATGATATCAAATCACAGGTGCTGAAAAACCGTTTAGGTCTTAGCAGCGCAAGAGTGTTTGCAAGTGTAGACAACCTGTTCACTATTTCTAAATATAAAGGTTACAATCCTGAAGTGGATTATAATGATGGTGCTAACCTGACACCGGGTGTAGATTATGGTAAGTATCCATTGGTACGTGCGTACAATGTAGGTGTTAAGGTAGGCTTCTGATCTTTTTATTTTCAAAATCATTCAACATGAAACGTATCTTTTTAGCAATAGCAACGTGTATGGTACTGGGCTCCTGCAGCAAGGATTTCCTGAACCAGTCCGATCCCAATGCACTGAGTGTGTCCGATTACTTTGCAACAGAAAATGATGTGCTGCTGGCCGTAAACGGGGTGTACCAGTCGCTCAGAAGTTCTAACTGTATTGGTGAGAGCAGTGGGCTCTGGTTGGAAGAGCGCTCGGACAATACGGGTCGTAATGACTTCTCCAACTCCGGAGAGCCCTTTCAATTCAACGACTTTTCTGTATTGGTGAGCAACTCTTACCTGAAGTCACACTGGGCAGGATTGTATGAAACTATTTCCCGTGCCAATGTGGTTTTGTCCAATATTGATAAGGTAAGTTTCGCCAGTGATAACACTAAACAGGGATATATAGCGGAATCTAAATTTCTGCGTGCGCTGATCTATTTCCACCTGGTACGGCAGTGGGGGGCGGTGCCTTTGGTAACCAAACAGCTGACTACTTCTGAGGAAGTCACTGCTTATACCTACCGTGTGGCTGATTCTACCGTATATGCCCAGATCATTGCGGATCTGAAAGATGTATTGGGAAGTCCGCTGCCTAACTTCCAGACGGGTGATAAAATTGGCCGTGCGTCCAAGGCGGCTGCCAATGGTTTGCTGGGGCAGGTATACCTGACAATGGCCCGTACCATCGATGATGGTCAGAGCACTGCTCATTTGCAGGACGCTAAGACTTACCTGGAGGCATGTTACAATATGCGTTCTTTCGGTCAGCTGCGTGAGATCCCGTATGCCGATGTGTTCAGCGTGGACAAGAAAACCACCTGTCCTGAGCTGATCATGCAGATTGTATACAAACAGGGGGATGCTACCTATAGCTCTTCTATCGCTGCCAATAACCAGGCTGCCGGAGAATTTATCAATTCGCAGAAGGTATCGACTGGTATAGGTGGTAACGTGACGCCTGATCTGATCGATGATTATGAAACAGGTGACCTGAGAATGGATTACTCTGTACATTATGCAGATACCTCTATTGTGCAGGATTATTTCATTTCCAAATTCCGGGACGCTTCCGATGCTGCCGGTGTAGCGGGATATGGTGGTAATGACTGGATACTGATGCGCTATGCAGATATTATTCTGATGCTGGCGGAGGTAAATGACTACCTGGGTGACCAGACTACAGCCATCTCATACCTCGACCAGGTAAGGGCGAGAGCAGGTATGTCCGATTACGCAACGGTATCCCAGACGGCCACTTATAAAGCGAAATATCCAACACTTAGACTGGCCATTCTGCATGAAAGACGTATAGAGCTGGCGTTTGAAAACCACAGGTGGTATGATCTGCTGAGAACATTTACAACGGCCGAACTGGTAAGTTATTTCCAGGCGAAAGACCCGACCAGGTATGGCAATGCAATTCCGCAACACTTCACTACGAAAGACAGGTATTATCCTATTCCTTACGATGAATACAAGCTGAATCCAACGGGTATGTACCAGAATCCGGGATACTAGTATTTTAACTTTTCCCCCTTATATTTGAGCATGGGGCCGGCTGTAATGGCTGGCCCCTTTTAAATTTTATCAGGTATGTATAAACGGCTTTTGTTATCCTTTTGTCTGCTGGCAGGTGGCAGACAGCTCTACGCGCAGCAACGTCCTAATGTGATCATTGTACTGGCAGATGATATGGGATATGCAGATCTGAGTTGTTATGGTAATCCGCTGATCAATACACCATTCTTAGACCATATGGCAGCTATTGGGGTGAAGGCCAATAACTATGCGGTGACTTCGCCTATCTGTACCCCTTCGAGGGCGGCGTTGCTTACAGGGCGGTATCCTACAAGATATGGGTTGCCAGTGCCGGTGGGGCCGGGTGCGGATCATGGATTGCCGAAGGATGAAGTGACGCTGGCGGAGATGCTGAAGACGTCGGGGTATAAGACATATATGGTAGGCAAGTGGCACCTGGGGGACAAGGATAGCAGTTTGCCGAATGCGCAGGGATTTGATCAGTACTATGGCATGTTGTATAGTCATGATTACAGGCCTCCTTATGTAAGCACTGATACGACCATTAAAATATTCAGAAACCATACACCGGAGATTATTCAGCCGCAGGACAGTGATCTGACTGACTTGTATACGAATGAGAGTATCCGGATCATTAAAGCGCAAAAGAAGGGGCAGCCGTTCTTTTTATATCTCGCGCACAATATGCCGCATTCACCGGTATGGTATGCTGCGCAGAAGCATGTGGAGCAGCATTCGGCGGGAGGGGAGTATGGAGATGTGATAGCCGCAATGGACAGTGGTATTGAGCGTGTGTGGAAGGCATTGGAAGAAAAAGGCCTGGCGGATAATACGATCTTTATTTTTTCGAGTGACAATGGGCCGTGGATCAATTTGCCGGACCGGGTGTATGCGGATAGTGTGACAACGAAATATCACACTGGTTCTACTGGCGTGTTCAGAGGGGCGAAGTTTGATACCTATGAAGGGGGAGACCGGATGCCGTTCATCGTTTACTGGAAGGGGCATACGCCGGCGGGGAAGGTATTGAGAGCGCCGTTTTCCTGCCTGGATATCCTGCCTACGCTGGCGGAATGGACGCACACGAAATTGCCGGAGCGGGTGTTGGATGGAGAGAGTGTGAGTGAGTTGCTGTCAGGGAAGGAACCGAAGAAGGAGCATCAGCCGATTTACTATGTGAATGGCGTGCCGGAGGTGGTGAAGGTAGGTGCGTGGAAGTTGCGGAAGACAAAGACGACGCTGGAGTTGTTTAACCTGACGCAGGATCCGGGAGAGCGGGTAAACCTGAAAGATAAGTACCCGGCGAGGGTGAAGGAGATGATGGAATTGTTAGCCCAATATCCTGATTAAAATCAAGAGAGTGATTGAGGAATCGTTTATGGGTGACTGACATAAACGGTTTTTTATATTATTAAATTTATATACCTTTGCGACCATTGTTAAACCAATATACCTAAAACCTCATAAATGGGACAAGCGAACTTACCTCCATTCTTCAACAACAACGATTATTTCATCGATGAAAAAGTCGGTCTTTTCAAATTTTCTAACGCCTATAAAGTGTACGACGATCAGGGAAAGCAAATTGGTAACATCCAACAAACTGTACCTGTGTGGCACAAGTTACTGCGTTTATTTCTGAGCAAGGCAGTATTTCCGTTTACCCTTGACATTAAGGAAATGGACAACACTGTAGTGGCGCAGATTCATCGTGGCTGGACATTCTGGATGTCGAAAATTACTATCCTTGATGGTAATGGTCAACCCATTGGTGGCATCAAGCACAAATTCAAACTATTCAAGCCCTTATTCCACATCACGGATCAATATGGTGTGGTGATCGCGGAGATCAAAGGTGACTGGAAGGCGTGGAATTTCACCATTGTGGATGCAAGTGGGAATGAATTGGGACAGATTACGAAGAAGTGGGCTGGTGTGATGAAAGAAGTATTCACCACTGCGGATAAGTACAGGGTAACAATCGGGAAGGATTGTCCTGAAGATCTGAAGAAGATTGCTATTGTGGCAGGTGCGATCACCATCGACATGGTGTTGAAAGAATCAAAATAATGTGTTTAAAAAAGAAACATATTGTGGAGGCCGGGGAATTCCCGGCCTTTTTTTATTGACTGGCTGACACTTTATTTCTACAAATTGTGATAAGATATTAACATACCTACCTACTCTGGCATTTTCTTTGGATTTAATGGCTGAACCCGTCCTTGAATAGAGGCATCTTTATTGATAAACCGTTAATCAGACGTGAACCATGAGTGAAATTAATGTTGTTACAACCCCGAATTTATGTATAGGCATTGGCTGCTCAGCCGGCGGTTTGGAGGCGGTATGTGAGTTTTTTCAGCACTTCAGAGAAAAAACAGGCGCAGCTTTTGTGGTGATACCCCACTTATCAGCAGATTACCCAAGTCGTTTCAGTCATATTATGCAAAGGTTTACGGACATGCCTGTGCATCGTGTGACCGACAACGTAAAAATGCAACCCAATAATATATACGTATTGGTAGAAGGTAAAATGATGATTGTAGAAGAGCATATTTTGCGTGTGAGGAAGCGTTATTCCCGCGAAATCATCAACAAATCCATCGACATCTTTTTCAAGTCTATGGCAAAATGCTATGACGAGAATGCGGTGGGCATCATCCTGTCGGGCATGGGAACCGACGGGATAGAGGGCATTAAAGCAATTGAAGACCGTCATGGTTTGGTGCTGGTTCAGGATCCTGATTCTACGGAATTTAATATCCTGCCGCAGACAGCGATTAACAGGGATGATCCGCACGCCGTACTGCCACCAGCGGAGATCGCCAAGTTCCTGCAGCGGTACGTGAAAACGGATAAACGCATGATTTGATGCTATTTTTATATATCTTTAACGCTTTATATAGACACAAGCAAAAAAGTTTGTATGCCTGACATGCATCAAGAGGCTGAGAGTAGCCGGCGAAAATTCGGTGCGGGGCCCAATGCTGCATTAAAAAGTATCCTGTCTATCCTGTCAGAATTTTCGGGAGTGGATTTTTTGCAGTACAAGCTTTCCACTATTACAAGACGGTTGCAACGCAGGATGTCATTAATGAACATTCCAGGTTTTGAAGAGTATCTAACTATATTAAAAGATAATGAGAATGAGCAGAATATAGTATTTGCTGAACTTTTAATTCATGTATCGTCGTTTTTTCGGGACCCCGGGAGTTTTGAATATCTCTTCAGAACCATCCTGCCACAGATAACCCGGCAGGCGGTGGATGGGGACGACCAGGTGCGCATCTGGGTAGCAGGATGTGCTACTGGTGAAGAGGCGTATTCTATCGCCATCTGCCTCTATGAAATCATGGGGCATGAAAATTTTACTGACAAGGTAAAGATTTTTGCGACCGATCTCTCAGATGCGGTCATTGCCAAAGCCAGAAAAGCTGTCTACCCTAAAACCCAGATGGCAGGGGTGACTGATGCACGGCTGGAAAAGTTTTTCAGAGAAGTGGAACAAGGGTACGAAGTAGTCAGCTACATCCGTGATGTGTGTGTATTTGCATCCCACAATATGCTCACTGATCCCCCATTTGCCAAACTGAACCTGATCAGTTGCCGCAATGTATTGATATACATGCAACCCGTTCTGCAAAAGAAGATGCTCAGCATTTTCAATTACGCCTTAAAAGATAAAGGCTTCCTCTGGCTGGGCAAGTCTGAAACCAACCGCTCGTCCGACCTGTTTGAAATGCCTTCTAAAAAGACGAAGGTTTATTTAAAAAAGAACGTAGATAAGTGGACGCTGAGAAGTGCGTTCCCCACCAATAAAAAAATCAAGCACATGACACCCAGCTTCGACCAGGAAAGAGATGAGAATGTAGATGCACAGAGGGCGGCTGATAGTATTATCCTTTCTATGTTTGCTCCATCTGCAGTATTACTTAACGAGCAATTTGACATCATCGAATTTCGTGGAGTGACCATGCAGTTTTTCGAGCATGGACCGGGTAGAGCGAGTCTGAATATCCTGAAGCTTGCCCATAGAGATCTTGTACACAGCTTGCGTAGTGCCCTTAATCAGGCGCAGACAGGCAAAAGAAATGTAAAGAAAGAAGGGATTACTATTTCGGTTGTTTCCGGCCAGCTTACGGTTGGTTTTGAGATTGTACCGATTGTGAACCTGCATGAAACGTACTACCTTGTAATCTTCAATCATCAGCCACCCGAGCAGTATGTAGCCGATCCCAAAAAAGTGGAACCTGTTTCTGAAAGTACGGATGATAAGACGTTACGGGTGTTGCAGATGGAGAAAGAGGTGCAACGCTACAAAGATGAATTACGTGCGGTAGCGGAAGCATATGAGGCGACTAACGAAGAACTGCAATCTGCAAATGAGGAATTGAAAAGTCTGAATGAGGAACTGGAAGTTTCGCAGGAAGAACTACAGGTGATCAACGATGAACTGAGCACCCGGAATAATGATCTGCTGGAGCGGAATAGCCAGTTGAACAATGCGCGGCTGTACGCAGAAGCGATTGTGAATACGGTGCATGAATCGCTGGTGATCCTGGATGCGAATATCCGGGTGGTGAGTGCGAATGCCTCGTTCTATCGTTTTTTCAAAATAGACAGGAAGGAAACGGAGGGCAAGATATTTTACGAACTGGTCAACAAGCAGTGGAATAACTCGGACCTGCGTGCCCTGCTGGAAAACCTGCTCTCTTCCAGAACACCATTTATCAATTACGAACTGACGCACAAATTCAATACGATCGGGGAGCGGACCATGTTGCTGAATGGTCAGCTCATTACCTCCCAGGATCTGAAAGAAGACCTGATACTGCTGGCGATCGAAGATATTTCGGAGGTGAGAGAAGCGCGTGAAAGGATTGCACGGAAGCAGGAGCAGGTGCGAAATAATGAAGAGCGTTTGCGGCTGGCGCTGGATGGAACGAAGACGGGGACCTGGGAATTGAACCCTGTTACCCGCGAGATCGTGTTGTCCGACAGGAGCCGTGAGTTATTCAATATCAGTAGTGCCGCACCTGTAGAATATGATACCTTCATTAAAGCCATTCATCCCTCGGATATAGATGTGGTGCAGGGTTCTATACAGGCAGCGCTGGCAGGCATTGACAATGGTCAGATCAATATCGATTTCAGGATCACGGCCAGTGAGGATAAAATAAAATGGATTTCCTGCAAGGCGCAGGTATTCTTTGACGAGCGCATTGCCAGCCGGGTATTAGGGGTGGTGACAGACGTGACGGAGACGAAATTATACCAGCGGCATTTGCAGGACGTGAACAACCGGCTCAACTTTGCCCTGGAAACGGGCAAATTAGGCTCATGGGAGCTCAATACGGAAACCGGCATACTGGAATGCAATGATCTCTGTAAGGCGAATTATGGGCTTCCTGGCAACGCTGTAGTGACCATCGAAAAACTGTTGGAGGCCATTCATCCGGATGACCGGAACCGGGTAAAAGAGGCATTGGATGTTGCGTTGACTGATCATACCCTGTTTTCGGAGGAGTACCGCATCAAGGGGCAGGATCCCGGGATCCGCTGGGTAATGGCGAGGGGGCAGTCGGTGGTAGTTGAGCAAACCGGCGTACGGCACATGATCGGTATTACGCAGGACATTACGGAGCGTAAGCTGGCACAGTTGCACTTACAGCAAAGTGAGGCTTACTTCAGGATGATTGCGGATACGGCACCTGTCATGATCTGGATTGCAGAGAAAGATGGTTCTTTTTCCTTCTTTAACAAGGCGTGGCAGAAATATACGGGGCGGTCTATGGAGCAGGATAAGGATAAAGGCTGGTACGAGATCATGCATGCGGAAGATATTGACAAGTGGAAGATCAATTTCAGCCGTAATTCCCGCGACAGAAGGAATTTCTATTCAGAGTTCAGGTTGAAAAGGCAGGATGGTACTTATCATTGGCTGTCCTGTTCGGGCATTCCCCGGTTCACGGCGCAGGATGAATTTGTAGGTTTTATTGGTGCCTGTGTGGATATAGATGACCAGAAGATGGTGGAGGATGCGCTGGAAAGGAAGGTGCGTGAGCGTACGGTGGCACTGGAAGAAGCGAATGTGAATCTGTCCAAGCGTAACCACGAGCTGGAGCAGTTTGTATTCATCACATCGCATGACCTGCAGGAGCCCCTGAGAAAGATCCGTTTGTTTGCAGACATGCTCGAAAGTGTGAAGCCTGACAATAATAAAATTGATACACAATTATATCTCAGCAAGGTAAAGCAGTCAGCGATCCGCATGTCGGACCTGATCCGTGACCTTATTTCATATTCGAGGCTGGAATTGGGAGAGAATGCTTTTCTGCCGGTGGATCTGAACCAGATTGTGGCAAATGTGACCGAAGATTTTGAGCTGCTGATCAGGGAAAAGCAGGCGCATATGGAGGTGGGCGAACTGCCGGTGCTGGATGCGGTGCCGTTGCAAATGAACCAGTTGTTTTACAACCTGATTGGCAATGCCCTGAAGTTCTCCAATCCCGTTGACCCCTGCCGCATTACGGTGAGTGCGAACAAACTGACGGAGGCAGACATGAATGATTACCCGCATCTGAGCAAAAATACCTCCTGGTACCGGATTATCGTGGCGGATAATGGGATTGGGTTTAACCAGTCTTATGCAGATAAACTGTTCGTGATCTTCCAGCGACTGAATCAAAAGGAGAAATTTGAGGGAACGGGCATTGGCCTGGCGTTATGCCGTAAGATTATGGACATTCACAATGGTGATATTCAGGCATTTGGGGTGGAGCAGCAGGGAGCAGCGTTCCATATTATCATCCCGGAAGTACAACAATAAGCGCTTTTGCCTGCGGGCAAAAGTGCTTATAATAAAAAGATAACATATCCACATTCGTCGATTTTATCCCCACAAATACAATAAATCCCCTGTAGATACGTAAAATATAGTAGAGGTTTAAATATTATTAACAAAGCCTTGGTAATCATTATATATTATTATTGTAAAATTTAATATAATTTTGCGTAAATTTCGTTCTGATTACAAAATTTGACACTGGTTGGGCAATAGTGAACGAAAACGACTATGAGCCAGACCTACCCATATAGCTATGAGGCCTATCCTATGTCTATTTTTTATTATCGCGCAGTTGATCGTCCGGGGACAATCACAATCGTCGCCGCCGGCAGCATCACCGCCACCGGCAGCAGTGCCTGCGGCTACTACACCTCCGCCTGCGGGTGGTGGTCCGGCCAGCCAGGCAACTCCTCCCGTTCAGCCAGCGCCATTAGTAAGAAAAGGAAACTTTGAGACTGAATTTAAAATGAAATCCGGGAGCTACCTGGGATTTGGACAAGTAAACCTGGGGCTGGGAGAAGTAGCAGTCAAGGTGACCGTATTTTGTGAAAACAAACAATCAAAAGGATCAAGACTTGAGTTTAGAATAAACAGCCCTAAAGGAAAAAAGAGTCGTCGTATAGGTACCCTGAAGATCCCATATACCGGAGATACAACTTATAACCTCAAAATGACGGGCAATTCTAAATATTCATTTGGTGTGCATGATCTCTACCTGGTAGCAAGGGGGAGTCAGTTCAGTATTACAGCTATTTCGTTCGAGTTGGATTATTAACCCATATGATTGTCAAAGAAATTATACTTCCTTAATATTTTTTTCTATTTTAGGATTGTGTTTAACAACCCGGATCTTTCATTTTTAAAACTGTAGCAACAACCTGATTCAACTGCCAGATTCATGGCACCTGTTTTCATTATTCATTCACATAAAAACCACGTTGTGATGATCATCCGAAATAAGAGCGTTTAGGAGCGGGATTGTATGGCTATTCCGTTTATTGAACTTGTTGAGGGATTTTATCGTAATGCCTTTTTCAATCGATTGAAGCCGGTTGGAAAGCGGACTGTTTCCTTTTTGTTTCATTTTCTGTCTTGCATCCGTTCATGTACGGATGGAAACCCGTTTTGAAAACCTTTAAAACCAGTTGTAATTTTTTGAATTCATTGAAAACCAAAATCATCAGTAACGCCCGTTGCTGACGCCTTCGTATTCTGTAACTATCAAATCTCGCGTATGAAAAATTTGCTCCTCTTCCGGGGCTGGCTTTGCTATGCCGTGACCCTGCTTTTTTATTGTAGCGTTATACAGGCCCAGGATCTTCCTCTCAAAGGGCGTGTTGTAGACAAAACGAACTCGCCCGTGATCGGTGCTACCATCAAGATCGATGGCACTGCTAAAGGAACAACGACTAATCCGGAGGGTGCTTTTACCCTTTCTGTGGCCAAAGGGGCGACTATTACCATTAGTGCCATGGGCTTTTTGCCGCAGACGCTGACCGTGACCGGCGCCACCATCCAGGTATCATTAGAGGCCGATACCAAAGGTTTGAGTGAGGTAGTGGTGGTTGGTTATGGCGCTCAGAAAAAAGAGGCTGTATCCGGCGCTATTACCAGCGTAAAAGGTGCGGACCTCATTAAATCGCCTGCCACCAATTTATCCAACTCCATTTCCGGTCGTATGCCGGGGGTAACCGCTATGCAGAATAGTGGTGAGCCGGGGTATGATGGGTCTACGTTGCGCATTCGTGGTTCCAATACCCTGGGGAATAACGATCCGCTGGTGGTGATAGACGGGGTGGCCAACCGTGTAGGTGGGCTGGAACGCATTAACCCCGTGGATATTGAAAGTATCTCTGTACTGAAGGATGCCTCCGCTGCGATTTATGGTGCCCGCGCAGCGAACGGGGTTATCCTGGTGACCACGAAAAGAGGGAAGACAGGTAAGCCACAGCTGACTTATTCTTTCAACCAGGGATGGTCACAACCCACGCATATTCCAGATATGTCCAACGCGCCGGAGTATGCACAGTTGCGCGATGAGCTGAGTCTGTACCGGGACGTGCCTGCATCAGAATGGAATAATGCCTGGAGTGTGTATAAGCAGCATGGTACTTATACTTCCCCTTCTACAAATAAGACCTGGGATGTGGCCTTTGGCCTGGATGAAATCCAGAAATATAAAGATGGCAATGATCCCTGGTTGTATCCCAATACCAACTGGTATAAGTCCACTTTCAAGACCTGGTCCCCGCAATCCAATCATAGTCTGCAGCTGTCCGGTGGCACAGAAAATGTAAAATTCCTCACTTCATTTGGCTATCAGTCACAGGACGCCTATTACAAACACTCTGCTACGGGGTATAACCAGTACAGCCTGCGCGTGAACCTCGATGCGAAGGTGAATAAGTACATGAATGTGGCGGTAGACCTGATGGGCAGGGAGGAGAACCGGCATTTCCCTACACGCTCTGCCACCGACATATTCCGGATGCTGATGCGTGGTAAACCTACGGAGCCTGCTTTTTGGCCCAATGGATTGGCTGGGCCGGATATTGAATATGGGAACAACCCGGTGGTGATCACGACTGATCAGACGGGGTACGACAAAGACAGACGTTACTATGTGCAGAGTAATGCACGGCTCGACATCATTATTCCATGGGTAGAGGGATTGAAACTGAGCGGAAACATTGCGTACGATAAATACCTGAAGCGTACTAAAGACTGGATGACGCCCTGGTACCTGTATACATGGGATAAGAAGACGTATGAGGATGATGGGGTGACGCC